>Ga0351887_10002_pt2 | contig 138875 bp, 112 predicted proteins | sample TotcelFGM3001L15_FD_206760 | JGI IMG/M metagenome (GOLD analysis project Ga0351887, IMG submission 206760) | Enriched cells from coal bed in the Powder River Basin, Montana, United States - Total cells FGM rep3 HSBNCT.FGM.300.1.L15 ...
TTCTGTGCTGAATCGTCATCCCACCCTGAAGCCGTTCTCAAAATTTAGAAAAATATTTGGAATATCACGGCTGAATGGGTGGGATCCAAGTTAAAATATTGAAAAATACGCTTTTAATTATTTTTAGGCATATTTCTCTAAATAGTAATTTGGATACTCCCGTCTCGGCCGTAAAAGCATAATATTTTTTTCAAACTATTGAGACGGCCTCGCGGGAGTATGACGGGGTTCTGTGCTTGGTGTAGCACTGAATCGTCATCGTGGATTAAACTCTTTAATTTCAAATAAATTTTGAATATTATCGCCATAAATTCGTTTTTACTAACTCAACCACTTCATTACCATGTCCATTAATAATGGCTTTAATCATAAAAAGTCCGAAACCTTTTACCTCTTCTGTGGTGAGCGTCGGTGGCATCGCCAGTTCGCTTCGATTCACGACTACATCGATGAGTGCGGGTCCTTTATATTCAAATGCTTCTTTTAGTTTAGACATCATATCTTGGGGATCTTCGATGCGAACGCCTTTAATTCCCATCGCATTAGCCATTTCTGCGAAATTCGGATTATCGAGGTCGGTGCCGAATTCTACCATGCCGGCGCTTTCCATTTCTAATTGCACGAAACCTAATGAACGATTGTTAAAAACGACTATTTTTATCGGTAATTTTTCTTGAAGTACCGTCAGCATTTCACCCATTAACATTGCAAAACCACCGTCGCCACACAGCGCTACAACTTGGCGATTGGGAAAACTCGATTGCGCGCCGAGAGTTTGTGATAACGCATTTGCCATTGAACCATGATTAAATGAGCCCAATAATCGACGTTTGCCATTCATTTTTATATAACGTGCTGTCCATACTGTAGGAGTGCCGACATCACAAGCAAATATGGCATCGTCATCTGCAATTTCATTAATGCATTTAGCTAAATATTGTGGATGAATTAATTTAGATCCCGGTTTACCAACGGCTAAATCATCGAGTTCTTTACGGGTTTTTTTATAATGATCTACTGCTTGTTTTAAATGCGCAGAATCATTATGTGTTTTTAGCATCGGTAATAACGCATTAATTGTCGCTTTAACGTCACCCATTACACCTAACTCTAAAGGTGTGCGCAACCCTAATTTTTCGCCGTTAATATCGACCTGAATAATATGCGCATCTTTCGGATAAAATTGGCGATAAGGGAAACTCGTTCCCAGTAATAATAAAGTATCGCAAGCTTCCATCGCATAATAACCCGAAGCGAATCCAATTAATCCGGTCATTCCAACATCATACGGATTGTTATATTCTACATATTCTTTTCCGCGCAATGCATGCACCATCGGTGCTTGTAGTTTTTCGCCTAATTTAATAAGTTCATCGTGCGCGTTGGCGCAACCATTTCCGCATAGAAGAGTGATCTTCTTCGATTTATTTAAAATATCCGCTATCTTTTTTAATTCATCTGGATTGGGAATAATTTCTGGTTTCGGTTGGCGTGGCCATTTTGCCGGATTTTTATGTACGGCTTTTTTCAATGCCATATCCCCGGAAATAACTAATACCGAAACGCCGCGTTTACTTAACGCAGTTTGAATCGCAATGCCTAATAATTCTGGAATTTGATCCGGTGTGGAAACCATTTCGCAAAAATGGCTGCATTCTTTAAATAAAATATTGGGATGCGTTTCTTGAAAATAATGCCGACCGATTTCTTGACTGGGAATATGCGCGGCAATTGCGAGCACGGGTGCGCCGCTACGTTGACAATCATACAGTCCATTAATCAAGTGCAGATTACCTGGACCACAACTACCTGCACAGACAGCTAATTTTCCGGTCAATTGGGCTTCAGCGCCGGCAGCAAACGCGCCAGCTTCTTCATTGCGCACATGCACCCATCGGATAGCTTTATTATGACTGAGGGAATTTGTAATTCCATTTAAAGAATCACCCACAATGCCGTAGATACGTTCAATACCAAGGGTTTGCAGGGTGTTCACAATGACATCAGCACTGGTGACCATAATTCTTCCTCTAGCATTTTAATATTTATATTATAGTAGCCTGGATCGCAGATCCGAGGGAAAATCCTGGATCTGCGATCCAGGCTACGAATAATTTACATTTAATTTCTCGTCAACTTATTCTGTCTATTTAAGAATTTCTTAAAGTCAAACAGATATATTGGTTTAGATGGAAAAATTGGAGGAAGTTTATGGGAAAATCAAACAGACGTCGTAGAAAACAGCAGTCTGACAATGAAGGGTGGGTGACCAATCCTACCGGAACAGTTCGAAATAAGGTACCGCTGCAGAATACAAACAAGTATCCTACCTTAGTCCGCAATGCGATTGCAGAATTAGAGACATCTCAAGATCAGCGTCCGGAAAGCGCAATACTTTTGGACGAGAAAGACGTCGCTCAATTAAGTGAGAATATAAATATGAGCATGGCGGGGGCTAAAAAGCAGCTTCTTGCGGAGATCGCGGATCAAGAAAAAAACCTACCTGACGAACAAAAGGCCGCATTTTTGAAGATTAAAAAAATGATTTTAAAGTTTGTGGATTATTTGGAACAAGAAAACATGTTTGCAGAGAATCCGAATAATGAAATAAATGAAATTTGTATGCGGTCTTGTTACATGCTTGCTGATGCCGTAAAAAATTATAAAAAGGCGGAAGATATGCAAGCCTATTTTGAGTGTGTGGAAAATTTTATGCTGGAATATTATATGCCTGCCACCGAAAAAATTATTACCGAACATAGGGCTCCTCAACAACCAGCGCTAGCAGCTCAAAGTGAAACTGCTTTTCATGCACCAAAAGAGGATTTACGAGAGCAAAAACAAACTCAGCAACCTATAACACCACAAATACCTATTATTTCTTCTGAAATCCCATCTAGTTTCCCTGAACCACTAGGACCACCCGTACAAGCTAGGCAAAAAATTGCAGCCACTCCTTCGCATTATTCGGTTTCCTCGCAATCACTCTGTTGGAATTTTCGTAAAGTAGTAGGCGCAACGCTAATGGGACTGGGAGGAGCTTTGTTTATGTTGGGTTGTGCGGCTGCGTTTTTTGGTTTTGGGCTTATGGGAATATATGGTGGTGGATTATTATTTGCAGCGGGTGTTACTATTTTTGTTTTCGAACCTTGCGCATCACGTTCGGCTTTTTATAAGGATTCTTCGACACCAACCTTATGTTCTTAGATTTTTGGATACTCCTGTCGAAAGCTCCGGAGGCGTCATCCTGCCGCGAAAAGCCGTCTATATGATTTTTTAAAAATACAAAAATATCACGGCTTGAGACGGCAGGATCCAAATTAAAAATTTTTGAGAATCATCGCTTCTCGCAATATCTTAAACCGATTTAATTTTCTTAACTGGTATTGGTCGGCTATTTAATAAAAAATAATTATAAACGGCCCGCGAAATTAATGCGATCGTGCGATCGCGATTATGATCTGAATAGTCCGTTGATTTAGTATAAACGGCAATAGCAATATGTCCGCGATTTTGTGGCAATGTTATAATTCCAACGTCGCTTGCAAAACGAAATAATTTTTTAGTTTCCGCATTATCTAATAAATCAGTTGGCGTAATTGCCCAGGTTCCAGTTTTATTTGCTACTTTAGCGTTAGGGGGTAATAATCCTTTAATTCTCTCACGACCGGTTTTACATTTTCCCATAATGTCGAGCAATAAATCGGTATTGGCCGCAGAGATTAATTGACGTTTGTATAAGCGAGATAATAGAAGCGCCATATCATCTGGGGTGGTCGTATCGCGATTATCCGTTTCCATCGCTTGCCACGCAAGAATTTTTTTATCGGTAGGCGTATGACGAAATGCTAAATCCCAATCACGCGCTTTATTAATATGCGGACGTGAAATGGGATCTACCCCTTTAGCATCTAAATAAAAATTACGAATAGAACGATCTACTAAAATATGATTTAAGCCTAATTCGTGTAATCGCTGTCGCACACCAGCAGGACCATTGACGGAACGTAAAATGACATCGCTTGCTGTATTATCGCTAATCGTTAGCATGAGTCGCAATAAAGTATTCATGGAGGTCGTGACGTGTTGATTGTTGAGGAGATAAAATAACGTTCCAGAACCGGGAACTGAATCTTGTAGGCGTAAATGTAATACGCGATGCAGATTTTCTTTTCTTTGGTCTACACGATGTAACAGTGTAATTGCAATCGGCACTTTCACCGTACTGGCCATTAGAAAAGGTTTATTCCCATTAAACGTAATCTTGCGATTGGTTTCGATATGAATCGCTGTGACGCCGACAACATTTTTCGTACTTTGCACAATGCGTTTTATTTCATTGTTTACATCTGCGAGTGTTGAATTTGAAAATATTAAACTTGCGATTAAGCTTAATCCAAGAATCCGTTTGATTGAAAAACCCATGAAAATAGCCTTTTGATCAGATAATGGATGATAAGACTGATTAAAAAATCAATAGCGAAAGGATTGTAGCATATACATCCTAATGATCAAGGTTTTGCAAACCTGTCAGCAAGATTATTTTTCGTTGTCAAAATAGGAAGTAGCATCGGTTTTGCGGTAAAAAGCTTTATAACTCGCTTTAGTTTTTTCACCACCTGGAGCTGAACCGGTCATTACGCCAATTTTATTGGAGTCGGGATATTCCATAATATCGGGTTCAATCATCGTCGAAATGCAAAGATAAATGAGCGCTTGATCAGAAGTATTTAGTATTTGATGCGCGTATTCGGGACCGCGGGGTAGGGTAATATAATCATTTTTTTGTACGAGAATTTCTTTATTATTTAATCGCAATGTTCCTTCGCCGCTTAAAATTAAAATCGCCTCTTCATTAGCGTGATGAAAATGATAAGGAAAAGCTTTTTTGCCGGGTTCTAATTTAAAAATACTGGTTCCTAACATTTTTGCGTGAGTTGCTAAGCCTAATTGTTTGCGTGCGTAACAAAAATTTTCGTGTGTTGATTCTTGCCATTCCATTTCATCAATATTTATTTTCATGCTAATACCTTTTAACTCGCTGTCCTGAATTTTAATCATTGATCGATGCAGATAGAATGTCAAATATTTCGATTTAAAAGGACTTTATCATGTTAAAAAAAATCTTACGTTGCCTGGATCGAAGATGTAGCCTGGATCGAAGATGTAGCCTGGATCGAAGATGTAGCCTGGATCGAAGATGTAGCCTGGATCGAAGATCCAGGATCATCCTGAATATGTTGTCCCGGATCTTCGATCCAGGCTATGTTATTTTAGCGATGGTTATTCCTCTCAATATTGCAGCCAATATCTGTAACACCCATGAAGTTTGCCCTAGTGGGCAAGTTTGTCAATGCACCATTATTCCTAGCAGCGCATATGATCGTTATTTTTATTTCGATATTGATGATATTAAGCGCGGAGTGTCATATCAATGTCATTTGAATGGCGGGCCTTCTATTTTGTCACTGGTGTTAGATGCTAGTCGTTTTCCGCAAGGCTCTAAGATGCAGTGTTTAACTGATTGTTCTCGATTTCCAATCACCTTTCAGTTAGATACCGAACAAATGACGGCTGCGAGTGATCAGATGGTTATTAAGTATTTTGTACCCGCGAGCGATATACCCGATGAAGTACAGGCGGACTGTATCCCATTGAAAAGAAGTAGCTAACACTCTCCCGGACCTCGATCCGGGCTACGGAATCCGAGTAGTCTGGATCATCGATCCGTTACGGAATCCGAGTAGCCTGGATCGAAGATCCAGGAACGCTTCCCGGATCTTCGATCCGGGCTACAAATCGGCATTTAATCAATGAGCTGTAATACATCAACGACTTACAGAGTGAGCCATTTCGCACATAAAGTCTGGTCTTTGGACTGCTTTAAATTTTTTCAAGGTTGGTAGAATGTTAACCATGCACAGTGAAGTGCGGGCTGCCAGGAAGGCAGCAGGTTTCAGGGAGCAAATACTGGGTGAGGGAACATCCAGTGAGAATAAGTGAGTTAGCAATTTTAAAGAGGGTTTGTATCATGGATTATGCAATTGTGAGTACCGCAGAAAAAGTCATTAGTCCTAGTCGCTTAATGGAAGAGCTCGACAAAATCAGTGCGGAGCCGATTAATCATTTAACTATTAAAATAAATTATAGCTTGTGTGGATATCGAGTAACCGCATTTCAAAAGAGCCATCAGGAAATTTTAGCTAAATGGTTATCTACAAGGGAATATCAATTATTGAATTTGAATTTAGATGAAAATTCATTAAATGATCGGCATTTAGTAGGGATTATTAATAGCATTGTTTGCAATCCCCATTTAAAATTAGATCATTTATCGGTGAGTGGAAATAATCTTTCGATAGAGACATTGAAATATATATTCCATTTGGAAACGCATCACGAAATTGATTTCATGATTGATGGGTTGGGACGCCATTACGAGGATGTGCGTGAAGGATATAACGCACTGAACTCGATTGAAGCGAGTGATTTAATTCATAAAATCAACGCATTCAATGAAGTTAAACCGAATCGTTCAGCTAAAGTGATAAATTCGGTGATTTATTTTTCGCAAGGTTTGGAAAAGCTCACCAATCATAAAATACCTTCCTATCTCGCTAAAGGTATTTATTGCTTAAAATAACGTGAGTTTGAGTTTCTGGATGACACGATGGCGTCTGTAAAATCATCAACGAACGTTATCTCAGAATGAGCTACTCTATCAATAGCCTCAATGTTACATAGTCATTGAGGCTATTGTTTTTTTAAATTCTTTGCATTTAAATAACAGAGTTCACGATACAGCATTTCAGTTAATGGCATTTTCACATTAAATTTTTTTGCAATATTCATCGTGTTCTCATAAATGGCGTGTAATTCTAAGGGTTTTTTGGCCTTATAGTCGGAACCCATACTGCTATCGCCTTGCTGCATAGTTTTAAATGATTCTAATATATTTAATCGATGCTGATAAAAGTCTTCTGATATTTGCGCACCGCATCGGTTCCCAGTATCGATAACTTCCCGCGTCAGTGCACTTAGAAGTTCAAAGCCTGCAGGAAAATTGACTAGGACTTCAGGAAAATCATTTAATACTACATTGAGGCCGTTAACGGGAATATTAGCCGCTAATTTTTTCCAACGCATCGTATTCAGATTTTTTTCGGCAGATGCATCGAGATCGGCTTTTAGAAAATCATTTACGACTTTTTTAACAATTTCCGTGATTTTAGCATGGGTTTCATCTGCAAAATATTGAGCTATTTCAACTTGATTGTAACCCAGATGCGTTATAATTCCCGGAGCAGTTTTATTTACTTTCATTAAACAACTACCGCCTAGAATTGTAGCTGGCGTTAAATCAGCAATTTCACGTTCTATTTCAATCCCATTTTGCATGACGATCACTAAATTATTGGGATTGGTTACCTTAGGTAAAATTGTTTTTAATACAGAATTAAAGGTTGTTTTTAATGTGATAATGACCACATCGCAGTTCGGTATTTCGGCAGCATCGTGATAAGCTTTGACGGGGGCATTAATTTCCTTCCCCTCGGAAATCAAGGTTAATCCGTGCTGTTTAACTACTTCATAATCGCTGCTTAGTAAACAATGCACGTCAAATCCAGCTTGATATAACTTCACCGCAAAATAGCCGCCAATCGCGCCGGTTCCAATAATTGCATAGCTTTTCATATTAATAGCATAGCTGAATTATTTTTATTTTGACTAAATCAATTAGTTATAGCTTCCTGCTATATTTTACAGATAAAGGCGGGGGTAACAATGGAATCACGTAAACAGCAGTTGAGCGCACTTTGGGAAGCGCATCTGCGCGCGGAATTTGAGACAAAAGATTTAGACGAAGTGATGGCGACGATGGTGCCTGAACCGATGGTTAATCATATTCCCACGATGACCGGTGGTGTGGGATTTCAACAGGTTTTCCATTTTTATAAAAATCATTTTATTCCGAAAATTCCAGCAGATATGCATATACGTTCGGTTTCGCGTACAGCGGAAGGTAACATGTTAGTTGATGAATTTGTTGGTGCATTTACGCATGATCGTGAAATTGATTTTATGTTGCCAGGTGTAGCCGCTACCGGAAAATATGTTGAACTTCCACATGTGGTGATTGTATTTTTTGAAGGAGATAAACTGAGCGCAGAACATATTTATTGGGATCAAGCTTCTTTGTTAGCGCAAATCGGTTTATTAGATGAAAATCAATTGCCGATTGTTGGCGTTCTGCAGGCGAGAAAATTAATTGATAAATTGTTGCCGGCGAATACCTTATTAAAAAGGTTGATCGGTTAGGAAATTTTTGGATTAAAAAAAGTGGACTAACCTAAAAAGATCAATCCACCAAATACAGGCAAAAAAATAGGGTTTTATTAACCCCGGTTGAAATGCTGTTTAACAGCATGACCTTTGGCTCCCAATGCCCCCCATGACGCTTTTGTGACTTCAATTGCTTTCACAGGTGCAGCATGTTTTGCTGGAGCGGCCATATTTTTTATGGGTGCAACTCTTACGCCACCATATCCTCTCAGCGCTTTAGCAGAAGCGTGACTATGGTCTCTCAGAATAGTTCTTTCTCCCCCATTATTACCTAATCTGACACCTCCCAGTGCTTTGACGCCACCATAATATCCTGCTGCTTTTGCTGGCGCTCGGACACCACCCAATCCTGCAAACACCGTAGTCGCAGGTACTAAAATTGCCGCTGCGGCAATAAAAGCTAACGTTTTTCGCATTTGAACACCTCATGCGGTTTATAGACTTCGGGTATTATATCACTTATTGTTCAAATATCAACCAAAAATTTAGCCTATAAGGCAATAAGTATTGATTTTTCAGTAATTTGCATAAGCTCGTGTAAGGTAGCATCGGAGACGTTTAAGGGGGGTAACCAATATAAGGTATTGCCTAGTGGTCTTAATAAAGCACCCAGTTCAACCGCTTTTTGATAGACTGCGAAGCCTGCACGCTGTTGAGGTTCTGCTATTAAATCTGCTGCTACCACACCACCGATATGACGAATGTGAGTCAATTTACCTGTGCGCTCACTGACTTCCTGCATTAAATGAAATAATTTAGATTCCAATGCTTGCGCTTGTTGAAAAATATTTTCATCATACAATGTTTTCAGGCATTCAATAGCAACACTAGCTGCTAATGCGTTGCCGCTAAAAGTATGTGAATGCAGAAATGATTTTCCGTTTGCGTAATCGTCGTAAAATAATTCGTAAATTGCGGTAGAAGTGCAAACGGCACTTAATGGCAACCAACCGCCAGTTAAATTTTTCGATAAACACAAAAAATCCGGTTCAATATCAGCATGCTGACACGCGAGAGGAAGGCCAGTGCGACCCAATCCCGTCATAATTTCATCGGCAATAAAATAAATTTCGTGTTGCAGGCTCCAGACACGCAAACGACGTAAAAAATCCTGACTATAAATCCGCATTCCACCAGCGCCTTGAATAATAGGTTCAACAATAATTGCGGCGGCCGTTTTTGCCCATGAATTTAATTGTTTTTCGATATCGGGCCAAATGGCACTGCAGTCATGCCAAAGTGGATCTTGTCTACTTGAAACATACGGAATTGCTTTAATGATTTTTGCTTCAAATAATAAAGCTTCATAAGGTTGACTATAAATTCCGATATCACTCACGCTCATCGCACCGAGTGTTTCGCCATGATAACCATTTTGTAATGCAATAATTTCTCGGCGTTCAGGAAATCCTCGAATTTGCTGTGCGTGTAAACTCATTTTTAATGCGATTTCTACCGCGCATGAACCATCGCTCGCATAAAATATTTTATTTAAATTCTTAGTTAATTTTGCTAATAATTGGGATAATTCAACAATGGTTTCATTGGTTGTGTTAGCTAAAATGACATGCTCGAATTTTTCGATTTGTTGCAGTAACGCTTTTTTTAATCGCGGGTGCGCGTGACCTAAAGCTTTGCACCACCAACTTGAAATCGCATCAATAATCGTCCGGCCATCTTGTAGATATAAATAACTACCTATGGCTTTTTGCACGGCTAAGGGCGGAAAGATTTCATAGTCCTTCATTTGCGAGCAGGGATGCCAAACATGTTGCAGATCAAGTTCAATTATTGAATTCATGTAAACCCTATTTAAAAAAAATAGTTGACTATTATGGCGGGCAATCTATCATCTATTGTCATCGACGGCAATTAACTTAAGAAGGAAAAATAAAAATGACAGAAATTCGTCATGATTGGTCATTTGCAGAAGCGGAGGCATTATTCAATTTGCCGTTTAATGATTTATTATTTAAAGCGCAAACCACACATCGAAAACATTTTTCACCCAATGAAGTGCAGCTCAGTACTTTATTGAATATTAAAACCGGTGCTTGCCCAGAGAATTGTACGTATTGCCCACAGAGCGCGCATTATAATACCGGTGTCGAACGTGAAAAATTAATGGATTTAAATAAAATATTGGAAAGTGCTGCTGAAGCAAAGGCGAGCGGTGCAACTCGTTTTTGTATGGGTGCTGCTTGGCGCAGTATTCCTAAGCGAGAATTACCTAAAATTATTGAGATCGTGCAAGCTGTAAAAGGCTTAGGAATGGAAACGTGTGTTACTCTAGGCATGTTAGATGAGGAGCAAGCAGAGGCGCTGCGAGAAGCAGGATTAGATTATTACAATCACAATTTGGATACTTCGCCGGAATATTATCCGCAAATTATTACGACGCGAACTTATCAAGATCGTCTGGATACATTAAAACACGTGCGTGATGCGGGTATAAAAACTTGCTGTGGTGGCATTGTGGGTTTAGGCGAATCACGTACTGATCGTGTCGAATTTTTACGACAATTAGCCAATTTACCAGCGCATCCTGAAAGTGTTCCGATTAATCGTTTGGTGCCGGTTCAGGGAACGCCATTAGAAAATCAAAACCAAATTGATAATATTGAATTTATTCGCACGATTGCGGTGGCACGAATTATGCTACCAAAGGCGCGAGTTCGATTATCCGCGGGACGCACAACCATGTCGGAAGAAATGCAGGCACTGTGCTTTTTTGCGGGTGCGAATTCCATTTTTTATGGAGAAAAATTATTAATTACCGCTAATCCCGAACAAAATAAAGATATGGCATTATTAAATAAATTAGGCATTATGACACATCAAATTCAAAACGAGACCATTGCATGCGGTTAGAGTCGCAATTAACTGCGCGGATTATGCGGCAGCGCGAAAAGAATTTATATCGCCAACGTAATTTGATCGATTATCATGAAGGTGTTCACGCTAGTATTGGGCAGCAAAAATTACTGGTATTTTCGGGTAATGATTATTTAGGTCTGTCGCGACATCCTAAATTAATGGCAGCCATGCAAGAAGGGATGCAGCAATACGGTGTCAGTGCAATGGCCTCACAAATGGTGGTGGGTCATTTAGCGATTCATCGTCGAGTCGAAGAAGCGTTTGCAGAATTTTTAGGGCGTGACGCGACATTGTTATTTTCCTCAGGATATATGGCGAATTTAGGGGTGATTAGCGCGTTGGCGGATAAAAAATCTTTTATTCTTGCCGATAAGTATGCGCACGCTTCGTTGATTGATGCGGCGCATTTATCACAAGCCAAATTATTACGCTTCAAACATCTTAATTATCTACAACTTGAAAACCAATTATCTACACTGGTGGATGCGCAAGTTCTAGTTTTAACTGAAAGTGTTTTTAGCATGCGCGGTGATAGGACAGATTTAAAAAAATGTGCTGCTCTTTGTGAAAAATCTTCTGCGTCTTTATTAGTAGATGATGCACATGCGATTGGAATATTAGGTACGGAAGGAAAAGGCAGTGCGGAACTTTTAACGCAAGCTGAATTACCTATTTTAATTTGTCCATTAGCGAAAGCGTTTGCGGTGACAGGTGCAGTGGTTGCAGGTTCTAAGCAATTAATTGAAAGTTTAGTGCAGTTTTCACGTTCGTATTGTTATACCAACGCAATTCCACCTATGCTCGCGCACGCAGCTCTCACCAGTTTAACCTTAGTGCGCCAAGAAAATTGGCGACGTGAAAAATTATTTGCATTAATTAATTATTTTAAACAGCGTGCAAAATTGTTGGATATTTCATTGCTTGCATCCAATACGCCGATTCAAATTATCGAGATTGGTGACGCCGAGCGAGCTTCGAATATCAGCGCACAATTATTTTTACGAGGGTTTTTATTACATGCGATGCGTCCACCGACTGTGCCACCACAATCTTCTTGTTTGCGTGTGAGTTTATCTTGTTTACATACAGAAAAACAAATCGATGAATTATTATTAAATATCAAAAAAATCTATGAAGATTTATCATAAAATTGTCGGGCAGGGACCTGATCTCGTTTTATTACCCGGTTGGGCTTTTCATAGTGACGTTTGGTCATCATTAGTGAAATATTTAGAAAACCAGTTCACGGTACATTTATTCGATTTTCCCGGATTTGGTCGTATGAATAATATTAAAATCCCGAATAGTTTGGAGCACTGTGTTGATATTTTATATCCAGAGTTACCCCAATCTGCAAAATATATCGGATGGTCGTTAGGCGGATTACTTACTTTATTATTAGCGATGCGATTTCCAGAGCGAGTAGAATCTGTTATTACTATTGGATCTACGCCTTATTTTCTGCAGCAAGATTCTTGGCGTGGTGTGACGGAGTCCTATTTTACAGAATTTTATGCAGCCGTTGAAAGCAATTCAGCAAAAGCACTCCAGCAATTTATTTTATTTTCTTTAGCTGAACGGGGACAACAGAAAACTTATTTTTCTTCCCTATGGGAGATATTTAATCGTTATCAGCCGACACAGCAAGCTTTATTGGTAGGATTACAATTGTTACAAAATACAGATTTGCGAGCAAACAAGCAAACCATTCGGTGTCCCATACAAAATATTGTTGGCACTAAAGATCCCTTGGCATTTATCAATGATGAGTATGACTGTCCACTTGAGACAGCGGGGCATTTTCCCATGTTGACGCACTCTACAGAATTATATGCTTTGATTCAGAGTTTTTATGCAAAATATTCATAAACACCATATCGCACGCAATTTTAATCGAGCAGCGCATACTTATGATCTCGCTGCTGATTTGCAATTTAATATCGGTCAAAACCTGATTGATAAAATTAAATTGTATGCAGTCCAAAATTTAATGGATGTTGGTGTTGGAACGGGAAGTTTATCCTCTACATTAAAAAAACATTTTTCATTGTCTCAGCATTATTATGTTGATATTGCCTATGATATGTTGCAGGTTTGCCAGCAGCGCGATGAAGATGTATCGATCATTTGCGCTGATTTTGATGCTTTGCCGTTTGCTGATGGTGTTTTTGATCTGGTATTTTCCAATATGAGCTTGCAGTGGAGTTTAAATTTATCTGCCACTTTGAAACAACTGGAGAATTGTTTAGCCCAGCAGGGAATTTTGGCTATTTCCTTATTCACTGCTGGAACGTTAAAAGAATTAAATGACTTATATCCGATTAATCATTTTTACTCGCATGCGGATATTTTACAATTTTTAAATCAAGCAGGTTTAACCGTCATTGAGACGGAGCAAGCAAGTTATTTCAGAAAATATACGCCAGTTGCAGATCTCTTGCGTTTTTTGAAACAAACGGGTGCTAATTATGTTATTTCATCCGATTCTAAAGTTTCATCATTAAAACATCGGTATTTAATGGCGCAAAAGCGAGAGATTGAGGAGATATTTAATGTTAGTTATGTGGTGGCTCAAAAGGGGATAGATTAAAACTATTATTTTCTTTGCGCGCCTTTGCATTATCTTCTTTATGCAATGAAGAATACATATCTTATCGATAAAATATTTAATTATGAGATAGAAAAATGCCGAGAAAGATCTTCATCACCGGAACCGACACCAACGTAGGAAAAACCTATATCGCCGCCGGGTTTATTCGCAAATTAAATCAACATAATATTCCGACGCTGGGCATAAAACCTGTTGCGAGTGGTTGTGAGTTAACAGAAAATGGTTTACGTAATGCAGATGCATTATTATTACAAAGCGCTGGCTATAAAGAATTAGATTATATCGCAGTCAATCCCATTGCGTTGCAACCTGCTATTGCACCTCATATTGCTGCAGAACAAGCAGGAATTGAATTATCGGTGAATAAATTATTAGAAGTGTGTCAACCGACATTTATGCAAGCTGCTGAAATTATTATTATCGAAGGAGCAGGTGGTTGGCTTGTACCATTAAATACAAAAGAAACCCTCGCGGATTTTGTAACTGCGCTCGACTTAGAAGTAATTTTCGTAGTGGGCATGCGTTTAGGTTGTATTAATCATGCTTTATTAATGTGGCAAGTTCTGCAAAAAAATCAAGTAAAGGTTTTAGGTTGGATTGCTAATTTTATAGATCCAGAAATGCATGCTGCTAGAGAAAATTTAGCAACACTCAAAACTTTTATTTCAGCTCCTTGTTTGGGTGAAATTCATTTTCAAACTAAACCTGAAGATGGGTTATCGATTGTATGGGCTGAAAACTAGTGGTAAGTACATATTCTTCAAAAACCAATCAATTTTAATTCACATCGAATCTATTTTATTCAAGTTGCGCATACTTTTGGCTATGGAATGATCAGCATAAACCGTAAAACCGTGAATCCCTGCTATATTTAATTTTAACGGAACTCTATCCAGGGAAGGGGAATTTTTCATGTTAGCGAAAAAAATTTCTGCTATTTGTTTTATCGTAGGTTTATTTTCAATTTTATTAATATCGAATAAAGTGCATGCGAATACTATAGGCTGGTCGCAGTGGGTGCAAGAATTGCGAGCTGAGGCCATTGCTAAAGGGATTCGGCCTGAATTATTTGATGAGGTTTTTCGAAATATTCCAGAACCCAATCGTAAAATTTTAAATTTCGACCGTCATCAACCGGAACAGCGAATTACTTTTATTAAATATCGTGACACACGTGCCGATCCTTATCGAATTCGCTTAGGTCAAAGTGCGTTTCGACATAATAAAGATATGTTAAATCAAATTGGTTATAAATATGGAGTTAATCCGTGTTTTATTGTGTCGCTGTGGGGATTAGAAACCAGTTACGGTCATTTTATGGGAAGTTTTCCGGTCGTGCAATCATTGGCAACTTTGGCTTACGATACTCGACGTAGTGCATTTTTTCGTAAAGAATTATTTTACGCGCTAGAAATTTTAAATGGTGGACATGTCGGAATTCAAGATTTTAAAGGCGAATGGGCCGGTGCTTCGGGGCATCCGCAATTTTTACCTTCGAGTTGGCATAAATATGCAGTCGATGAAGATGGTGATGGCAAACGGGATATTTGGCATTCGCACATGGATGTGTTTGCTTCCATGGCAAATTATTTAATTCAAAATGGTTGGCAACGCAATCAACCATGGGCCATAGAAGTTCGTGTGCCAGAAAATGTGGCTAGCACATTTGCCAATAATAAAATCGCTAAAACCCTGACCGAGTGGAAATCTTTAGGATTACAAACTATAAATGGTCAACCTTGGCCGGAAGAAACTTTACAGGCAGAATTAATTCGACCGTTGGGGGGACCTGACTTTTTAATCTTTAATAATTTTAAAGTGCTTATGAAATGGAATCATTCAGTATATTATGTGGGTTCGGTGGGATTTATGGCAGAAAAAATCTGTGGTAAACCCCTATATAATTAATATTGAATGTTTTTGTCATTCTTTGAATGACAGAGTAGGATAAAACATGTCGATCAAAGCACCGCATATTACGCCCGAACTTTACCAATATATGACAGAGATGTCAGTGCATGAAAATGAATATTTACGCCAATTACGCCTAGCCACTGTAATTTTACCGAATGGTCAGATGATGGCATCGCCAGAGCAATCGCAATTTTTGGCGTTATTAACGGTGTTAATGCAGGCGAAAAACGTGATTGAAATTGGCACCTTTACTGGATATACCACCTTAGCGATTGCACAAGTGTTGCCGGCAAAGGGTAAAATTATTACTTGTGATATTGATCCACATCCTCTAGAGATAGGAGAAGGATATTGGCAGCAAGCAGGTGTCGAAGATAAAATTGAATCCGTTATTAAATCTGGAATTACTTTGTTAGATGAATTAATTGCGGATGGAAAGACAGGAAGTTTTGATCTCGCATTTGTCGACGCGGATAAAAAAAATAATCACGAATATTATAAGAAATTGCTTATATTACTGCGTAAAGGCGGACTCATTGCTATAGACAATGTATTGTGGAAAGGTAACGTGTTAGAAACTATGAGCACGAATGGTGTGACTTTGGCGATAAAAGAATTTAATGCCTTATTGGCACAAGATTCGCGAATTATGTTAAGTATAATTCCGCTCGGTGATGGACTGACATTGGCTGTAAAACTGTGAAATTTTATTTAAAATGGAAAATCATCTTATTAATCATTTCAGCTGTGGCCTTAGTGGTCGTATTGTATTTGCAAGGTCCGATACCACAATCGCCACTTTATCATCATTTTGCAGATGAGCGTGGTTTTTTAAATATACCTAATTTTTTTAATGTGATTTCTAATATTTTCTTTTTATATGTTGGTTTATATGGTTTGATCAAATTATTAACCCCAGGGTGGCGAAAGCAAATTTATTTTGCAGAAAAAAATGGCGTGATCTTTTATATTATATTTTTCTTCGGAATTTTTCTAATTGGCATCGGCTCCAGCTATTATCATTGGAATCCACATAATTCTACTTTAGTCTGGGATCGTTTATCCATGAATATCGCATTAATGAGCTTATTAGCGGCGATGTTTAATGAGCGTATAAATCCTATAACAGGCTGGATTGCATTACCGATTTTATTAATAATAGGTATTTTTAGCGTATTATATTGGTATCATACAGAATTAGTAGGACAAGGTGATTTGCGATTTTATATTTTTACGCAAACTTACCCTGCTTTAGCCGTGCTTATTTTATTGTGTTTTCCAACGGTATACACCAAAACTTCATGGCTGTGGACTGCGCTCATCTTATATATTTTGGCGCGCGTATTCGAAATTTTTGATTTTTATGTTTATGACGGAACGCGAACACTGACCAGTGGTCATAGTCTCAAACATGTTACGGCAGCCATTGCCAGTTATTGTGTTTGGTGCTACCTCTCTTTGCGAACTATTAAGCGTGTTTAGAATATTTGTAATTACTCGGTGTGGTCTGTGGTTGAAGAGGATGCCCTCCTACTAAAGATGGCCGAGTTGGCGCAGCTCTAAAGCAAAGGCCGGCTACCAATTTGAAATTCTTGAATTCTTCCTCAGTGAGAGAAGTACTAGTTGTTGGATTCTCTTCATCTAACACACAATACCCAGCTGGAATGGAAAGAGGAGTTAGTTTGGTGGCAGTAGATTTTCGTGGTTGAAATAGACTTAAAGGCGTTCCATGAGTTTTTATGCAGGTTTCTTTTGAGATAAGTTTTTCTTCCAGATCGGCGGCTTTTTCAGCATCATAAACTACTACACCTAATTCATTGTTAAACTGTATGTGTTCACATCCCATTGCTCCCCAGCCAAGACTTCGGATAGTGGGGGAATCCATACGTTCTATTAATTCAAACAGAGAATTTAGGTCTTGTAGCATCTGAATAAAAATAGCGTCGTTGGGGTTCATTTTTTTTGCTAATATACCAACGATGCTAGCAACTGCAGGGGGTGTGCAAACAAAATTAAATACCATCGTTTGGCTGCGACTTAACCATATCGAAGGCCAGGATCCTACGATGTCGCCAGCGAGCTCCCATATATTTCTGAGGATATTTGCCAGTTCTATTTGAAGTTGGTTACTCGTTCCATAAGAATAAAAACATAAAAAGGTCAAAGGTGCCATTAATAGCAGAGATAATATAGGCCGGCAATACATAGCATAGGGAAGGACGTCTTTAATTCCTTGTTTGATAGCAGCCCATGAAAATCCACGGGAAAAAATAACTCGAGGTATGTTGAGTATGTCATAGGTAGTATTTAAGTTACTATCACACACCAACCAATTAAAAAGAAATAGAGAAGTAGAAGTAATTAGAATATCAGTAATGGTTGCGGGGACAACACCAAACATACTCAGTAGTGCCATTAAGCCTAAATAAGTCGATGGGATAAGATTAAGATTAGCATAAGTCGCAGCCAAAACGACGATAGCATTAAGCCCATGTTTCCATTTGCCGGGTTCATATTTATCGTCTGGTTTTAATAGTTCTGATGTTAAAAATTCTCTTAAAAAATTTTCCGCATATTTACATTTTTCCACTTTATCTCTAGTACTTTGCATTCTTTTATAAAGATCAACAAGTTCATTTAAGCTAGCCGGATTATTTTTTGCAATGAGTTCTAATTTATCTCGTCGACCCGCAATATTATCTTTAAAATTCTCTCCAGTTGTATTTTTTAAACATTCTTTAGGAGTTGGCTCTAATTTTTTTCTGAGGGAGTCGGCACCGAAAAAAGACATGCAGAGATAAACGAGCAATTGAGCCACAAACATAAACGGCTCAAAAAATTTAGGCAAAAAAGATTTCATGCTTAAAGCAGCACTTCCTACTGCGGATAATGCAGATGCACTAATTAAAGTAGCAACCCTTCCAGTACTCCATTGGATGGGAGCAATTTTCAGGGGGATCTGCTGGTCGATCTTCAGGTTGTTAAAAATTTCATTATCGAATAAGAGCCGCATGCTTGCTCTGAATTTCATAATAAAATAAGTATTTAAAATAAAATTAGTTATAGGAGAACTAAACATGATAATAGGGCGGAGAAAATAATTATTTTTATATACAGTCTTAGCTAATACTCTTGATGGTCCTACATAAATTAAAGCACTAAAAGCGCCGGCCGCTATTTCAGTCGATATGAGAAGTATTTCAGGCCAAGTGGTAACTGAATTTTTTTCATGTCTGGATAAAAAAAATTGTGCCAAAGTGTCATGATAGGGATTTTTCTTAATGTTTATTAAAGCCGCATCAATATCGAAATTTATAGTAGGCTCATTACCAGAACTTGCATTGATGAGTTTGAGTTCTCTAGATTCACTACTAGATTCGTCATCAGAATGAATTTCTTTTCGCATAAACTTTCCCTATTTATCTGATATGCAGGGTGATTGAAATTTATAATCCTTCATGGTTTTCAATGCAAGAATTATTCTGTAAAATTCGTTATCTCATTTTATTTTAAGGATTAAAATCTCTTGTTGTCTAAATAAAAAAGGAATAATTTCTATGATTAAGGAAAATATTTTTTCTGACCTGCCGGCGCAACCTTTTAAGATTGTTAGCGATAAAGTAAAAACCGGTGATCTTTTATTTTGCTCTGGCAATGGAATGGTGAGTGGTTTGATACGAGAAGCGACGGGTAGTATTTTTAGTCATGTTGGCTTAATTTTACAATTACCTATTACTCGTCAATGGTTAGTGCTTGAAAGTGTAGAATCGATTGGCGTGCGTTGTGTTACTTTATTGGAGGGATATGTAAAAAATTATCAAGATAGTGGTCGTGGCTATGATGGAAAAATGCTAATCGCACGACATCAGGAAATGCAACATAAAAAGGAAATGTTTGAAAAATTATATCGTTGTGCATTTGAATTGACAGGTGATAAATATAGCCGAGCAGATATTTTTCGTATTGCTTCGCGCATTGCTTTAAATAGAATGGGCATTCACGAAAACGGTTTGATTAAAGATAATAATCGTTATATTTGCTCGGAATATGTTTATGCTTGTTTAAAATCGATTGATATTCATTTACCTTATAATCCACTTGGATTTATCGCTCCTGCTGATATTGCGCGTCATCCAGGAATTTCTGTCATTGCGCATTTACAGGTTGAGGGTTGGCTACAGAGAGTGCCTTCGCTTGTTGAGGCACATTAAGTTTTTTTGTAACGTAGAGGCGCTTTTGCGTTAAAATCCTTGCCTAACTTAACGCGTCTCTTCATTGATTTGAGTCACGTTACAATTATGAATGGTATATTGCCATTCGGTAATGATATTTTTAGGATACTGTGTGCGCGGAATAATATATACATAACGCAGATGGCTCTCTTCGATCCCTCCTAATACATAATGATGATCGCTGGCTAATGCTTTAAGAGGCCATCTAAGAAAGTGCATTAATTGATAAAAAATATTGTCGAGTTCTTCTTTAGAAAATTTTTGTAGGAGAGCCGTATTGTTTTGTGTGAGGTCTATGCAAGTTGCGTTGGGGAATTGTTGTCGAAATAATTCAACTAATTGTTGTGAATTAAATTGCAGAGAATTTGACGTAATAATGTGATCTTGCATTAATTTATCGAACGCTATGATCCCATTAGCACATAATCCTGTCGAGTAATCTTGAATGATGTTTCCTGCGCTCAATGTATTATAAAAATGCGCACGTTTGGCGGTCACTTTGTAGATGATTGGCTCATATAATAGGACGTTGGCCTCATCGAGTCGGGTAAACTTAGGTCGACGATTGATTTTGTCATGGAAATAATAAATAAAATTTTTGGAACGTTCTGCGCTTTTAGTTTTGCTAAATGTCAGATTATAGGCACATAACGCATAGTCATCTTCCTTCAAACCTAATAACCATAAATAAAACGGAATTTCTGGAGGATGATAAGAGTCTGTTTCAATCACCCGAGTTTGAAAGAAGATCAGGTATACGAGAGCGATGGCCATGAAACCAATAATAGTTACTAACAAATAATAAATATTTAAATGAAAAGCTAGCGCGATAAGAATTCCCGCCACAACGATTAAGCCGCTGTTAATGACATCCAGAAAACGCATTTCAGTAAAGCGATGCATTTGCCAATGTGCCAAATACGAGCGTAATAAATATAACGGAAATAAAGTTAATAAGATAGGTACATTGAATAGTTTAAATACGAATGCAAGCAAAATGGAAATCAACCAAAAGATCACAACAATCACAAAGCTGGCATATTCAATGTAGCGATTGAGTATTTTGAGCATGTTAGCATATAAAGGACCTGCATATTTTTTTAGATCGTAATAAAACAGTTTTATCCAATCAAAGCTTGCTCGAATTAGCGGAGAAACTAAATAGATTAAAATACTGATGTGTCCAAGATGATCGTAGTATTGGCTGCGAAATAATAAAACTAATACAATTACATTTTCAATTTGCATAATTAAGCTGGACAACGCAGCACTTAATAATTCAGTGCTAAATAATTGTCGCAAACGCCAGATTAAATGATTTAAACGTGGTAAGCGGAAGGGTTGTATGCGTAGAAAGCGATACATATTTAAATCGTAATATAATGAAATTATAATATTTAAAATGCTGCTGATGCCTACGCCCACCGGTAGGCTATAGGCGTGTAAAAAAGGCAAGAAGATTAAAATAAAAAATACTGTTGAGACCTCATAAATAATAATACTGGTCAATGGGCGATATACTCGTCGAATGGCTAGGCAACCAGAATGCAGGGTACGAACAAACACCATGCATAAAGCCTGAAATATAATGACGACAATATAAGTATCAAATAAGGTAATTTGTCCTTGAAAAAGATGCACAAGGGCACGACCACTTAGTGGTAAAGTCGCTAGAATCACAATAATATTTAGACCGAAACCAATAATCATCCATAACGTAATTTCAACGCCGATTTCTTTAGTTTTTTTAGCTTGATAATAACGTCGTATGCGTTCACGCATAATTTCTAAGGATCCCCACCATGCGCCATTTAATAGGGTAAAAATAATTTTAAAGGTAATAATCGAAATGAAATTATGTCGTTTTAAAAAATAAAACAATAAAGCAAATTCAATTAAATGCGCGACTAAGCCGACCAAAGTTAGGACAGAGAAATAGCGTAAACGGTATAGAAGATATGAAAAGGGATTTGCGCCCAATAAAGCCTCATGCACAGAGATGAAACGTTCGCTGCGCCGACTTTGCTTGGCTATCCATTCATTTAATAGGTCCATGTTTTATATCGCTGATTACGAAGTTGACATAAAGATTTTAATTTCCATTGTTGCCGAATTTTTTTATAAGCAATTTTTCTGAATGCTTTAGTCCCATTTATCCCAGATAGAGTTTGTGCAATGTATAAAGCGATGATGAAATCCAGTTGCTTTAATTGTTCACGCTCGGTAATACAATTCAATAATATTAATAATTTTTCGTTTGCTAGGGGATGTCTATAATCAAAGCTTTGATTTAATGCTCGGCAAAGCAATTTGCCTTGCGTTTGTAGATCGTAATGTTGATAGAGCTGAATGAGATTGCGAATTCTTTCTTGCGTGTCTTTTAAGAGCTGTCGCTGGGCTTTAAGTTTTAGGCCAATCGTTCCCGATGCCCAAATATCAAAACCTAAATACGTGATTTTTTGACTGTGCTGAAAGTTGGGATGTGTTGGGTGCGGGGAACCGCTCTCAGTCAAGAAAATAATTTGATGTTTATCGGGATTGAGTTTCAAGCCCAAATTAGTCAGACTTGATTGTAATATTTTATCTAATTCAATAATCTGATCCATTTCATGATGCGCAATTAGAATATCGTCTCCGTAACGTGCATAAAAAGTTTTAGGTTGAGATGCCATAAAGCGGTCAATGTCATTTAAATATATCAGAGAAATAATTGCGGTTAGCGGTGAGCCCATCGGTAAACCATATAAACGCTGATAAGCGAGACCCGACTGCATTTTAATGGTTGGACGAATAAATTGTTTAATTAAGCTAGATAAATATTCATGAAACTCTGCATCGATTTTAAGCCAATTTAATATATCTTCAATTTTTTCCCATAATGGTGAATTTTCTGCAATAGGAATGGTATCGGTGTAGGATTTAACATCTGTACGAATAACAAAAAGATCTAATTTATTATTTTTGTGCGATTGCCGAATAAAGCGCGCAAAATTTCTAGCCGCAATATAATTTGAACGCTCTTTATAACTGTAGACATGTGTTGTTAAATATTCTTTTAACTGTGGCATGATCGTTTGACAGATTGCACGTTGTATTATGTGATCGACCGGCTTTAATTTGCAAATCAGTCGGCTTTTGTCTTTAACACGAATAATACGTTCTAACACGACATGTGGTTGATAACCTTGAGTTTCCATTTCATGCGCAAGAAGTTTGGAAATTTTATTTTGATGTAAATGTAAAGTTTGAATCCCAATATCTGGGAAATTATTATTTTTATTTTTGCTGTCATGATGCAGCTCATCGATTTGTTGTTCATATGTGCTGGGTGCAATCAGTTGTTTCACAATCGACTCAGTTGTCATGCTGATATTCCTAAAATCCCTGTCGGAAATGAAATGCTTAGGCCAGCTTGGAAACTGTCACCTTCTGTTGTGAAGAGCGCTAAACCGCAGCCTCAACGACTCTTCAGAGTACATTGCCGAATGATCGGCAAGAACAAGCTGACCTCATCTAATTATAAGATATTTAAGTGTAATTTGTCGGGATAGGGCTTAAGATGTATAATTTTTATGCGCATGTAGCCCGGATCAACGATCCGGGAAATGGCCTCCTGGATCTGCGATCCAGGCTACGTGTATTATCTTTTTTCATCGGCCATAATATCAGAAATTAATGTAGAAATTTGTTTGATTTCAATATCTGTTAATAATGCAAAAAAGCGATTTCTTTTACTAGCAGATAAGCTCCCATTATTTTGCATTACAAATTTTATAAATAAATCAATTTGATTATCTGGCATATCAACGATTTCTTGGATGGATTTTTTAACTTTGTCATACTTAATAAGAAATTTAATTTCGCGCTCAATATGAGTGTGGATCGCTTCCTTAATGCACGCAAATAAATATTCTGCCGTAATAGTAAAATCAATGAATTGGTAATGGGATTTGCTATCTTGTTTCACTGTCATGCTACCATCTTCAGTTAACTCATATTTTGTTAACACAGATAGCAAAGGTTTCGAGAAGGTTTCAAGTGTTGAATCATATTCATGCTCATTTTGTAACATGACAGAAGAAACAGGGAAGACGGTATCTTTTGGTGTAAAATCTTTTTTTGATAATATATAGTGAATTAAAAATCGATGTATTCGACCATTGCCATCTTCAAATGGATGAATAAAAACAAAGCCAAAAGAAATGGTTGCTGCAATAATGACGGGATGGATGTCAGCTGATAGCATTCTATATAGTGAATCTAAAAGTCCCTGCATCAGTTCAAAAACATCTTCGGGTTTGGGTGAAATATAATGGATTTTTTGGAAATAAGGATTTATATTTTCTCCTACATAATTTTGATTATGACGATAATCAATATTTTTGAATCTAGGATCAACAATTACATTTTGCAGCTTAATTAATTGTTCTTTTGATAAAGAATCGATAGTTGATGCTTGTTGTAGCATACTAATGAAACGCGTCAAACGATTTTTATCAGGTTGTTCTCGTTCTATTTGATAAGATGACATTGTCTCCTTGCTATAAAGGTAATTACAGGCTCTCGCGATAAGATGGGGATCATATTTTTCTAAAAGCGTTTTAGCTTCATTATCTAAATTTGATTTAATGTATTTTTCTAATGTTTCGGTTCGACGTACGAGCGGGCAAAATTTATTATTCCCAAGCAAGTTATCATTAATGGCATGTCGAGAACTTTTGATGGCGGGACAGGTAAAATAAATTTTTGAGTCAACTAAATCCGCATATTTGAGACGTTGACAGTCTTTTAAAGGAAGCAGGTCATTTGTTAGAAACTCATAGAGATACCAAATTTTTCTTGAATATATTCCTGTTGGTTGCTGTTGAATATATTTAATAACATTGTTTTTTTCGATTTTTTCAAATAGGGCTTTGGTTATTTCAAGATTAATACCATCATATTTTAGCGCGAATTCTAAGTTCTCAAGAAGATCATTTTGGTTTTTTAAGGCATAGGATTTGGGGTAAATGTGTATTTCATGATGATTATTTATGATTGTTTTGCCTCTTCCTTGCTGTGCGATATACGATTCGCGGTAATGGGGCAGCACCTTCAATTTTAGTATTTGTGTGATTGCTTGGTATCCAATTGGTTTTGTGTTCGTGGTCTCCATGCTTTAAAAACCTCTGTCAATGGGCATTTTGGTATAAATTCGCATGCATCTGTCATAAAAGGCGCGCGATTGCCTATGGATGTAATAAAATGCTAGCATACATACCGGTCTCAATGCAATCAAGGCCCAATGGTTATAAAAGGCATGCTGTTGTCATAAAAGGTATGCATTCAGTACGAAATGTTTTAAAACAATCGCTGAAATTATCTGTTTGTTTTAACTGATTTTTTAGTCCAGAGGTTTAATATTTTTATTCTTACCTGACTGATGGCGTTCTCGCAGCTCTACATCAATGTAACGATCGGTAATGGCCCCCGAGCTGTGACCTGCATCATCTCGAACATGCTCGCGGGGACGATGCTTTACATCCTCCGAAATACCGGTGTGTCGCAACCAGTGCACAGTAGCGGCTTGCAGCTGTTCCGCTTCTTCTTTAAAACCATCTTCGCTCAATCTTTCAACTGCAGAGTCAAAACATTGTTGTACTATCGCGCGTATATGTCGCGTACTAGTAACAGGTCCTTTACCGCGACTTTTGGCAATGAGCGGAAGCTGATCATGAATATCCGGTAATTCCGGTAAATTTAAACTGCGACGATAGCGTTTTAAAGCATTGAGCATGGCATTGGAAACCACAATTTGACGTTCTTTATTGCCTTTACCAACGGTCCGAAACCACCAATTTCCATCACCATCGCGAAAAAAATCTTTCATACGCGGTTGCCAGCGCACAGATGCGACTAGTTCAGAAATTCGTAAGTACATGCCGTAAAGAATATTCATCATAAATAAAGTGCGTTCTTGTTGCGGGTCTTTACTTGCTTGTAATTCTGCTGTTTCGATAACATAAGCCCACTGTAATTCTGAGAGTTTACGCACAGGAGCCTGTTGTTGAAATTTCCGAAGGAATTTGCTTTTTTGTCGAATTTGCGTTACTGGATTGTGTTCTACGTATTCTTCTTGAATTAAAAAATTATAAAAACTACTTAAAATAGCGAAGATCGACTGCAATGCTTTTTGCGATAAAATGTAATCACGTTTATCTATACTTTTTCCTTGTTTGCGCATGGTTTTACTGATGGTCACGACAAAAGGGCGCCATGCTGGATTAGGAATTCGGGCTCCATCGCTTGTAATAAAACGTTCGAATTTTTGTAATGCAATCCATTCATCCGGAGGGGATTGACAGAACTGTAAATAATTTTCAATTTCTTGCCGTTTAATTTGATTTAAGGGTTTACGAGCGATATGCGCACTCCATTGTAAGAAACGTTCAATTTCGCGACGATAAGCATTGAATGTGGCATGACTGCCGCGATAACTATAAATAAAATCGGCGGCGAGGTGATAATCTTTAGGAAATGGATGCGTTTCAGTAGTGTTCCGATGTTCGATAGTATCAAACAAGGGAATGAATTGCTTATTCATACTTGTCCTTTGAGCGGCTATGATAGAGTGTGATATTATTCATTGAAACATTTTTTTAGGGAAATTGAAATCTCATGTCTATTGAAAAGTTAAAAAAAAATGATTCGATTGCTTTGGTTTGTACGGGGACACCCAGCGAAACTGAAAAAGATGCACAATTAAGTAAAAACTATCTGTGGAATAATTACGAAATAAAAGCTTGCTATCAGCATGATACTTTTCGTGTATTACCCGCAATAGAGCGAGCCAGAATTTTTTTTCAATATTTACAAGACGATCGTTTGAAAATGATTTGGAGTCTACGAGGTGGAGAAGGCACGGCCGATATTATTCCGTATTTAGAGCAAAAGGCGGGATTAATTCGAGCATTCACACCTAAATTGTTAATGGGTTTTAGTGATTTTACGCCGATCATTAATTATTTTCAGCAACGCTTTAATTGGCCGACGATTCATGGTCCAGGTGCTCGGCAGCTTGTTCATCGTATGATTAATAAGACGAGTGAAAAAGTCACATTAGATTGGTTACAAGCGCGTACTCAGCAAATTGAATTAACAGATTTAAAACCGTTAAATATTGCAGCTCATGAAAATCGAATTATCCGTGCTCCTATTGTGGGCGGTAATCTCAGTTTGGTGCACATTAGCGTAAATGATATTTGGGAATTAGATGTCGCAAATAAAATTTTATTATTAGAAGAAGTTAATGAAAAACCGCATAAAGTTACGCGTACTTTGAAACATTTAAACCGGATCGGTTTTTTTAACGGCGTGAAAGCAATTTTGTTTGCGGGTTTTGATTTAGCGGAAAATCTTCATTCCGATATAAAACGCAGTATGCAAAACGTACTAAAACAATTTGCCCAAGAAATAGTGTGTCCTGTTTTATTTACGGATTTAATTGGACATGGGGAAAATAATGTGTTGTTGCCGTTTTATGTGGACACTGAGTTACATTTGGGGCATAAGCCGAGGCTGGTTATTAAAGGTCGACCAATATTCTCTTAGCGACCTTACTACTTGGTTTTCTTTTTGGAGTCATACTTAATTCCGCGGCCCGAAGCCGACATCGCAATTGCGATCGGTCTTGTCGAATCAAAATTATCGAAAATAATAGCAATGATTACCATCGCAGGAACGCATAGAAACATCCCAGTGATACCCCAGATATATCCCCAGAAAGCTAAGGACAGTAAGATCACTATTGGGCTTAGATTTAATTGATTACCCATTAGTTTGGGTTCAAAGATATTGCCTACCAAAAATTGAATAGTGACTAAGAAGACGCCCAGTAAAATAAATACCAATAAACTATCAATTTGAATGGTCGCCGCTAATAGTACAAAAATAATTGCAATGATAGGGCCAATATAGGGAATGTAATGCAAAAGAAAAATGAATACACCCCAAAATTCTGCATATTCAACATGAAAAAACAGCAAACAAATATAACTGGCGACACCGGCGATGGCATTGAGCATTGTTTTAGTTTTCAAAAAAGTATTAATATCGGTATGAATACGTTGCATAATGTTATCGACAGTATGGTATTTGCTTTTGCTGCCGCAAATCGCTTCCAGTTTTTTATCAAATGTTTTGTATTCTAGCAAAAGAAATAATAAATAAATGACAATCAAAGTGAAATTGCTGAGCACGTCAGTCAGAAAATAAGCGAACTTTGATAGAACTTGAGTAATGTTTAAATCCGTTATTATTTTTTTGACATCAAAACGATGATAGGTAAATTGATTTAAATAATCTAAAATAGTCTGTAATTTCGCTTGATATTTTGGCGCTTCACTAATGATGTTTGCCACAGAAGAAGTTAATAACCAAAAAAACAAGTATAAAATTGCAGCTGAAATGATGATGGAGAGTAGTAAACATATCCAATACGGCAGTCGAAAACTACGAATTCTAATTAATTGAAACATCGTCGCAAATTGTATGATGATATACCAGATGACAAGAGCAATGATAAAAGGCAAAATTAAATTACGACCGATATGCAAAATATAAATGATGAGCGTAATTAATCCCAGAGTGGTTGCTGTATTAATGAGTCGTAAACTAGAATTGTCTGCTTCCGTCACGCAAAATCTCCAATTATAAAAGACCGCTAATTCGGCCCCAGAGCATGCCTAAATATTCGTGAATGGCAATATCGCTATAAACTAAATAGGTGCTATTAGGGAAAAAAGATTTAAATACGGTGGTTTTTTTCTTTATTAATAATTGAGTAGGTGCGGCGATCGGATACATGCCTTGTTGATTAAACAACGCAATCGCGCGTGGCATATGATAAGCGGAGGTAACCAAAATAAAAGGTTTATCCCCGATGATTCTTTTCAAGAATACGGCTTCATTAAAAGTGTCGCGAGAACCGGCCTCTACCACGATGTCTTCGGGTTTGACGCCCAACATGGAGGCGACATTGTTCATCACTGCGCTATCTGGTTGAGAGCCAAATATACGTCCGCCCGATAAAATTAATTTGCAATTAGGAATTTGTTTGTAAATACGAATCCCTTCGATCAAACGTGAAAGTGATGCGGAACTTAATTTTTCATTGGCTGGATAACGGGCATCACCACTGTTACCTGCACCCAAGACTACGACTTGTTGGGTATTTTGAGGGATTGTGCTTAATGGTTGATATTGGGATTCTAAATAATGCAGCATGTGATTCGGAACAAATGGAGTACTGAAAGCAATCAAAGTTACGGTGGCAAGTATGACAAAAAATTTCCCAGTTCGTTGGTGGCGGCTAAATAATAAAATAACAATGCCAATCAAGAGTAAGAATAGAATAATGGGGACAGGTAAACTTAATGCCGATATTATTTTTTTAATTAAAAAGTCCATTAGCTTCCAATTTTCACTTTCAGAGAGGTTGCTTGCTCATACAAGTAATGTTACCGTGTTCGTTATAATAAAATCCAGTAATTCCAGCATGTGTAAGGGAATGCCATGAATACATTAAAAAACAAAACCATTATTATTACCGGTGCGAGTCGTGGAATAGGGCGCGCAATTGCCCTGCGTTGTGCGAAAGAGGGCGCCAATGTCGCTATTCTAGCGAAGACGGCAGAAGAACATCCTAAACTGCCAGGGACAATTCACTCAGTTGCGAACGAAGTAAAGGCGTTAGGCGGTCAGGCGTTACCGATTCAAATTGATTTGCGTGATGCGGAAGACATTCAAGTTGCGATACAACAAGTCGTGGCCACATTCGGCGGTATCGATGCATTAGTCAATAATGCCGGCGTATTAAATATTTCAGATACGTTAAATACACCAATTAAACGCTTTGATTTAATGTTTAATGTTAATAGCAGAGCTCCTTTTTTTGTGGCGCAAGCTTGCATACCCTATTTAAGACAAGCACAAAATCCGCATATTATTAATGTTTCTCCTCCATTAAATATGGATCCAAAATGGTTTAAAAATCATTTAGTCTATACCATGTCAAAATATAATATGAGTATGTGTACCATCGGTATGGCGGCTGAGTTTGCTAAAGATCGAATTGCCGTTAATTCTTTATGGCCGATGACCGCGATTGCAACCACTGCGGTTGAAGTACATTTTCCTCCCGAAGTTTATCAAGCGTCACGCAAACCAGATATTATGGGTGAAGCTGCATTTTTGTTATTAACTTCGAATAGCACGGAAGTCACCGGCAATTTATTTACGGATGAAGCAGTATTAGTGCGACATGGTATAACCGATTTAAGCAAATATGCATTAAATAAAGAAAAACAATTATTTATGGATGCATTTTTAGATTAATATAATTGAGTTTCCCTACAAAAGTGGATAATTGAGTAGCCCGGATCGGGGATCCGGGAAAAGATCCTGGATCTTCGATCCAGGCTACAAAAGTGGATAATCGAGTAGCCCGGATCGTGGATCCGGGAAAAGATCCTGGATCTTCGATCCAGGCTACAAAAGTGGATAATTGAGTAGCCCGGATCGTGGATCCGGGAAAAGATCCTGGATCGCCGATCCAGGCTACAAGCCGGCATCATGGACGAGTTAAGGAGTAACGATCATGGCGCTCAGAAATGACTTGGTATTGTTGGGCCAAGTGTTATTGTCTTTCGTAATTGGCGCTTTGATTGGTCTTGAGCGCGAATTTCGTCGTAGTCCGGCAGGGATTCGTACTTACGCCGCGATATGTATGGGCGCTTGCGTTTTTGGTTTAGCTTCCACGCATCCTGTTATCCTTCCGGGTTATACTTATTCCATGGATACCACTCGAATTGCAGCACAAGTTGCCTCTGGTGTTGGCTTTATCGGTGCTGGTGTGATTTTTAAAGAAGGTATGAACATGGTCGGCTTGACTACTGCTGCGACCATTTGGGCAACAGCAGCATTAGGTGTCGTCGTTTCATTTGGTATGTATTTTGTAGCATTGCTAACGATGATTTTGATGCTGATTTTATTGTCTTTGCCACGTATTTTTCATTATAAAAAACCGCGGAAAAGTACTTCGCATCAACAGCAATAATTTCGTTTTAATGCGATATGCAAATTTCAAAGAAAACTTTTTTCATCCCGTCTTTCTAAACCATTTTCTTCGGATCTAACGCTTTATCAAATTCCTCCGCTGTTAAAAATCCCAGCGCTAAACATGCTTCTTTTAAACTACTATTATCTTTATAGGCTTTTTTAGCGATTTGCGCTGCTTTGTCGTAGCCGATTACTGGATTTAACGCAGTTACCAGCATTAAAGAATTTTCAACGTAGGAATCAATTTTATTTTTATTCGCTTCAATCCCTTCTGCGCAATGTTCATTGAAGGAACGGCAAGCATCTGCTAATAAATAAATGGATTGAATTAAATTGTAAATCATCACCGGTTTAAAGACATTTAATTCGAAATTACCTTGCGAACCTGCAAAACCAATCGTCGCATCATTCCCAAATACTTGCACGCAGACCATTGTCATGGCTTCAGATTGTGTGGGATTGACTTTTCCAGGCATAATCGATGATCCCGGTTCATTTTCCGGAATATGAATTTCGCCTAAACCACAACGGGGTCCTGACGCTAACCAACGTATGTCATTAGCAATTTTCATTAACGAACACGCTAATGTTTTTATGACGCCGCTAATTAAAACAATTTCATCATGTGCAGCTAGTGCAGCAAATTTATTTTTAGCGGAAACAAAAGGTAATCCGGTTAATTGCGCGATATGGGCGGAAACTTTTTCTGCGAATTGTGGATGCGTATTTAATCCGGTACCAACGGCTGTTCCTCCAATTGCTAAACGATATAAAACGGGCATATTTATTTTAATGGCTTCTAAATCATGATTGAGTTGCGCAACATAGCCAGAAAATTCTTGTCCTAATGTTAATGGCACCGCATCTTGTAAATGGGTGCGTCCAATTTTAATAATATCCTTAAATTCATGCGATTTTTTTTCTAATGTGTCGCGTAACAATTTTACTGCGGGAATTAAATCATTGTGTAACATTTCTGCCGCTGCAATATGCATTGCGGTGGGGAAAGTGTCGTTCGAAGATTGCGACATATTAACATCATCATTTGGGTGAATCGGTTTTTTTGACCCCATTTCACCACCCACTAATTCGATCGCGCGATTGGAAATAACCTCATTAACATTCATATTGGTTTGGGTGCCGCTGCCGGTTTGCCAAATTTTTAAAGGAAAATGTCCGGCTAACTTTCCGTCGATCACTTCGTTGGCTGCTTTAACAATGAGATCGGCTTTTTCTTTGGATAGTTTACCTAGCTCTAAGTTCGTTAGTGCCGCGGCTTTTTTCAAAATTCCGAAGGCACGGATGAGTTCGGGTGGCATGGTCTCACGACCGATTGCAAAGTTGATGATTGAGCGTTCAGATTGGGCTCCCCAGTAATGATTGGCTGGAACTTCGATTTTGCCCATACTATCTGATTCAACACGGGTATTTGGCTTGCTCATGTTTCTCTTTCCTTTCTAATAAAATGATGCGATAGAGTGTAACACACATTGGTAAGCCCATGGCATCTCAGGAAATTCTGCTGCGAGGTGCTCATAAAAACATCCTATAGTAAACAAAAGAACCAAAGGAAGTATATGAAAGATAAGGCCTTGAATGTTGAAAAAGAAGACCGCGTGGACGATGTACTCGGCTATTGGTTTGGTCACGTGGAACAAACAGTGATCCCATCTGAACATCGGGCGCGCATATGGTTTGGAGAAAATAAAGATATTGATCAAGAGATTAGGAAACGATTTTATAGGGATTTGAAAAATGCGAAAGCGGGTAAATATGCGGATTGGGAGGAGGATGTTCGGGGCCAATTGGCATTGATTCTGATGTTAGATCAATTTTCGCGACATATCTACCGAGGCAAAGCGATGGCTTATACTCAGGATGACTATGCTTTAAGTATCTGCACGCGAGGGATGGAGCGTAGTCTAGATCATAGTCTTAGCTTAATTGAACGGGTATTCTATTATTACCCATTGATCCATTCTGAACACATTTCATACCAAGACAGTTCCATTCGTGCCTATGAGCTCCTGGTAGAGCTGGCTCTGCCGGAAACCAAAGTTATTTACGAAAGTTTCTTTAAATTTGCCAATCATCATTATAGTATTGTCCGACGGTTTGGTCGCTTCCCCCAACGTAATAAGATATTAGGGCGCGAATCGACCAAAGAAGAAATAGATTATCTCAAAGAGTCAGAACAATACTAGAGGTGGGATCATGGCTGAGCAGCATACGATATATCGCGTCATCTTCATGCAAGGAGATAAGATTTATGAAATTTATGCGCGCTATCTCTCAGAAGAGAGCCTGATGGGCTTTATTGAGGTCGAAGAATTGGTTTTTACTGATCCCCAATCGCTAGTTGTTGATCCGTCTGAAGAAAAGTTGAAAACTGAATTTCAAGAAGTGAAGCGTAGCTATATTCCCTTACATCATGTCTTACGTATTGATGAGGTCGTTAAAAAGGGCGCTGCTACCATAAAATCTCCTGATAAAAACGGCAACGTACATCATTTTCCGAATAAATTTTCATTTGATAAAGACCGTTAATTTTTATTTAGTGCGTAATGATGACATTGTCACAAATAATTCATGTATTTAAAGATTATGAATGGTTAATTGAATTAGCCTCTACGCTGATTATAGGATTATTGTTCAGTGGAGGAATGTATTATTTAAATAAATATTATATTCCTAAGCTTGTACGAAGAGGAAATTATTGGCGAAGCATTCTCTTCACTTGCATGTATCGTCCTTTACTTTTTTATGTTTGGCTCTGGACCTTTGGTGAAGCGTTTGAAATTATTGCTGCTAAATTTGGTTATGGCTCTTCTGTAGAAATGGTCGTGCATCCTACCCAGCAATTTCTCGGATTAATCATATTATTTTGGTTTGTAATGCGTTTTATAAGTCAGTGGGAGAGGGGATTTATAAAATCGATAGATAACGGGCAGAATAAAACTTTTCAAGATATCACTTCCGTTAATGCTTTGGCACAAGTGCTACGTATCATGGCTATCATTATTATTTTTTTAATGCTATTGAACTTTTTTGGTATTTCAATTTCTACATTGTTAGCGTTTGGTGGCGTGGGTGGTTTAGCCTTCAGCTTCGCTGCTAAAGATACGGTTGCCAATTTTATTGGTGGTATCATGATTTTTTGGGATAAGCCTTTTCGTGTCGGAGATAGCATACGGTCACCGGATCGCGAAATCGAAGGAATAGTAGAAAATATCGGTTGGCGCCTTACGCGAATTCGCACGCCAACGAAATGTCCATTGTATGTGCCCAATGGGGTTTTTTCCACAATTTCGGTAGAAAATACGACTCGGATGCAAAATCGTTTATTGAAATTTAAATTTGGAATTCGTTATGCAGACGCTGCAAAAATCAGCACGATTAATGCAGATATTGAAAAGATGCTGCGTCAACATGTGGAAATAGAACCTTTGCAAACTATCTCTGTGCGTTTAATGGAGTTTTCCGATTCTTGTTTAAATATATTAATTTCAGCTTTTACTAAAACTATCGATTTAAATAAATTCCAAACCGTGCAGGAAGATATTTTATTAAAAGTCATCGATATTGTTGCGAGTCATCGAGCTGAGTTTGCATATCCAGCACAAACACTCTATTTTTCTGATGGCGCTGAAACTGTATTAAAGGGCATTAATAAAAAAACCATTGACGTATAAAGAAGGGAAATCATAGTGCTATTACCAGAACATATTCAAGAAGTTTATGCTAAATCTACTTGTATCTATTCAAAAGCAGAAGTGGAGCAAGCATTAGATCGGATGGCTAGTGAGATCAGTCGACGTCTTGAAAAAACCAATCCCATTTTTATTTGTGTGGTTGTAGGTGGAATTGTGCCGCTGGGAAATTTGCTTCCGCGTCTCAATTTTCCCTTGGAAGTGGATTATGTGCACGCCACACGGTATAACGGCGATATTATTGGAAAAGATATTAAATGGGTGGCGAAGCCTAAATGTAATATGCAGGGTCGCACGATTGTTGTAGTCGATGATATTTTAGATGGTGGCATCACATTAGAAGTAATTATTCGATATTGCCAAGAGCAGGGGGCTGAAGAAGTTTATTCGGCAGTGCTCGTCGAAAAATGCCAAGCGCGTTTACCCGAGGGGCACCAACATGCTGATTTCTGTGGATTAGAGGTTGATAACCATTATGTATTTGGCTATGGCATGGATTACCGCGGTTATTTACGTAATGCACCCGGAATTTATATGGTTTCTCCCGAGTATGAATAACTTTTAAACCGGTTCAATTCGGAATAAAACACTATACAGAGGATGATCGATAAAATTCAGTTCGTGACTTTTGGTCCGCAAGCTTTCCATCAGTTGAAAATATTTAAAAGTACCCGAATAATTTTGTTTATCATGGGTGATTGAAGCAATTTGTTGTGCAGGAAGTGCAAACAGCAAAATAAAATCGGCATTAAAATAATGATTTAAATTAATGGTAACCGTGCCATTTAATTCCCAATGTTGATCGGGACTGAAGGGTATTGTCCCATTCATCACGGTTTTAATGACTTGACCTTCGTTATCGTAAAGTTTTCCTCCATAAATATGAACGGTTGTGCGTTTGGTTATTTGGCTCAGCGATTCACGCCATGCGATATGATAGATGGTTTTGTATGCTGAATATCGATTAAGTCGTTGTTGCTGACGCGTCAGTAATAAATCATCCGATTTTACAGCTTCAATCGTATTATTGGGCACGTTAAGGTCGACAGTATTGGCGGTATTGATGATATTTTTAGTGAGTATGGGCCAATCTTCAGATTCGAGACTGGTTGCATTAATGTTAGATAAAACGATGAGTTCGATTTGATAACCATTTTGGGCGACACAAAAGACAGGAGTGATTAAACAAACTGTCAGAAGAATTTTCCTTAGCATTGTTATTCCCTCGCTATGCGGTTGAGCTTAACTTATTATATCCTGATTTTCTCGAGAAAAAATATATATTACAAGTTCATAGCTAGTTCCTGAGCAAATAATCCGCAACCCAATCTGAAACGATGGTGTTATAATTTAATGTGAGAGACTCAGCACCTGGACTTACAATGGATGAGATGGTCTTTAGATGGACACCATAAAGAATTTTTTAGCTCGCTTTTATATCCCTATGGGCACTTTTTTTATCCTGTCTGGCAGTTATTTTTTACGCTTTGGCGTAAATGTTTTTATTGCAAGAATATTAGGTGCTGCTCTGTTCGGTGACTACATTATCACAATTCGAATATTAATCATTCTTTCTAATGTGGCTTTAGTTGGGACGAACATTACTTCTTCACGTTATTTGCCGATTTTTTATAAAGAGCGGAATTTCAAATCTGCGCAAGATTATTTTCGTTGGAATTTCTCGGTTATTGTCTTATCTTTTTTGATTTGCTTGATCATTGCTGTTATTGCTTTTTTAATAATGTATATCTTGCATTTTTATGATATCAAGAATTTAAAAGATTATTATTTACCGGTATATTCACTCTGGATAGTACCCATTGTGGCTTTATTTTTATTATTCTCAAGCTTGTTATTGGCGCAAAATTACAATTTATCTTCGGCTTTTTTTAAGAATATTTTAAATTTGTTATTAATATTTGCTGCGTTTTATGTGGTTTATTATTTGCTGGGGATTAAGGCTACGAATATTAATATCATAGTCATATTGGGTGGCGTATTTTTAATTATAACTATTTTACAGGCGTGGATTTTATTTAGGCAAAATAAAGGTTTTGCTAAGCTATTTATTAATTCATTTAAATTAAAAAATATAAAAATCACCAACGATTGGTTAACCTTTTCTTATCGTATTGTGATTAGCAATATCGCCTATTATTTATTGAGTGTAATTGATTTAATGATTGTTGAAATTGTGGTGCCGTCGGAAAATCAGGTGGGTTATTATGCGGCTGTATTAACGATAACGCTATTTATCTGGATGATTCCCAATGCACTTTATCGTTTTATCAAGCCTGCTATTGCAGCTAATTTAGAAGAAAAATCGAATCGATTAGCTTTGCAAAAATCGATTAAAGAAATTAATATTTTAAATGTTTTAATGTCGGTGTTTTTTACTCTACTTATTATTTATTATTCAAAGAATTTATTGAATTTTTTCGGTTCCGGTTATGAGAAAGCACAAACGGCATTGATTATCGCAGCATGCGCATTTTTTATTGGGACCTTTGCAAAATCACCAGTGATATTGTTGATTTTTGCCGGTTATGAAAAGCTTCTTATCTATGTAACAGTCACTGAGCTCACGACTTTGACTGTTTTAGGTGGCATTTTTGCATACTTTTGGGGGATCGAGGGAGTGGCCATGGCCACCTTTATTGCGATTACTATCAAAACTACAATGGCATACATTTTCGCTAAAACTAAAATAAAATTAGAACCTTGGGCTTTCTTCTAACCCTCGAATTGCGCTTTGTGAGTTGAGCGTTTATACTCGGTCGCCTATTAGGCAATTGAGTGGGAACGAGGTTAGGCGCATGTCCAAACAATCCAAAGCTTTTGCAAAGCTCTTGCATTACACCAAAAAAGCCATGCATGACTATAGAATGGTGGCAACGGGTGATCGCGTGATGGTATGCCTATCGGGAGGTAAAGATTCGTTTACTTTGCTGACCGTGTTAAATGAAATACGCACTCAATCTCATTATAAATTCGACATTTTTGCGTTTACCTTAGATCAATCACAACCAGGTTGGGATGATTCGAAATTACGAGCTTGGTTGGAAGAAAAGAAAATTCCATTTGAGATTTTAACTCGGGATACATATTCCATAGTTAAAGAAAAAATTAGCGGAGATAAAACATATTGTTCCTTATGTTCGCGCTTACGCCGTGGAATTATTTATCGTTATGCTGAGGAAAAGGGATTTAATAAAATTGCTTTAGGTCATCATCGAGATGATTTAATTCAGACTTTATTGATGTCGATTTTATATAGCGGTATCATTCGCTCAATGCCTCCTAAATTACTTAGTGATAATAAAAAGCATATTGTCATTCGACCATTAGCATTTTGTCAGGAAAAAGATATTATTGAATTTGCTAACGAACAAAAATTTCCGATTATTCCCTGTAATTTGTGTGGCTCGCAAGAAAATTTAACGCGTAAAAAAGTTAAATTGTTAATTGACGACCTAGCTAAACAAAATCCAAAAATTCCAAGTAATATGCTGCATGCGATTAGCAATGTGCGTCCTAGCCAATTGATGGATCACGCTTTATGGAATTTTAAAGACCTCGAGGCTGGAAAAGATCAAATCCATTCAGCGATGGGTGAGGCACTTGATTTTACTGAGATTTATTCTGATAATCTTTAATATGTTACGCGCATTTTTCGGAATACCATTAGATAAAGCGACAATCAAACGGTTGTTGCAAGATATTAGTATGCTTTCATTAGCCTTAGGTGATAATGTGCGCTGGAGCAAGCCTGATCTTTGGCATATTACCGTTAAATTTCTTGCCAATGTACATCCGTCTGATTTAGCATCGCTAGCGGAAGCGGCCGATTTGTTTGCGCAAGTCACGCAGACTTTTCCTCTGCAAATCACTAAAATTGCTTGTTTCCCGCGTCCTAAAGCGAGAATTATTGCAGCTTATATTGCACCCAATCCAAACTTGCACGCTCTGCTGGGACAATTGGATCAAATAGGTGAAAAAATGGGAATTAAAATGGAAACTCGACGGTATCGTCCCCATATAACGCTAGGGAAATTTAAATCGGAGACACAGTACGTTGAGCCTATCCTGTATCCGAATTTCCAAACTAACATTAACAAAATAGTTTTATATCAAAGTAAACCTTCGGCAGAGGGAAGCCACTACCTTCCTTTGCAACAGTTTGCCTTGTGCGAAACGAACTAAGGAGACCTCTGTGGCTGAAAAAATAGATGAAATTACCGTTGAGTATATTGAAGATGGTATTACTACTGTTAAAGAATTAGATAAAGTCGTTTTAACCAAAGGGGCTTGGACGACCATATTATTTAAAATGCAAAATTGGGATCGTCGTAAAGAAGAATATAGTCCAATATTGTATTCCATTCGTCGCTATCAAAAACGCTTGGGTGTTTATAAACAACGTTCTAAGTTTAATATTTCCAATGCTGAGCAAGCCAAAAAAATAATTGAAATCCTAAATAATTGGATTGATCAAGACAAGCAAGAAGCAGCTGAAGCCGATAAATAGATCAAAAATTTTTGGATGCAAACCAACCGGAAAGTGATAAAATCAGTCGCTAATTAGTTTCTGTGCAGAAACTAATTAGATGGCTCATTCCAAGTTAATCTAAATTTCCAGGAGGAAATATGCAAAAATCATTAATGTTTATTGCAGTAGCATCTATGCTCTCTTTTTCTGCTGCCTATAGTGCAGATGTGTGTCAACAATTAGATGGTGTTTGGAAAGCAGAAGCGGAAATAATAGCCCCATCGGTTCAGTGTGAATATACAGGAACCGTAACGATCGAAGGTTCAGACAAATTTGTGGCGACCGTAGATATGAAATCTACGCACTGCCAAAATAATATCGTTCAATTCAATGGCACTTGTAAAAATGGAGATATCCGTATCAATAATAGCTATTTAGATTTAGCCGGAAAGATTCCACCTCAAGCTTCGCAATTTATCTTAAGCGGAAAATCAGCCATGTTTGGTGCAAAAGTCGAAATTGATTTATTCAAATAAAATATTACTTTGTTAAAAACTTCGGTGAGGCTTCTCGCCGAAGTTTGAAAAAGAATTTCAATAATTTTTAGTTATGATAGTATACCTAATTTTAGGGATTGAGGTTGCAACATGACGATCGTGACTAAATCATCAACCACACTCGCACTGCACGGAGGTGAACCCGTTCGATCTACTCCCCTGCCAGTTCGTCAAGCGGTGGGTGCCAATGAAATTCAGTTACTGCATGAAATGTTGGCGTATTATCAAGCGCGCGATGAAGACCCACCGTACCAAGGAGAATTTGAGGCGCGTTATACGCGCGCATTCGTGGAGTATATGGGAGGTGGTTACGCAGATGCAGTTGCCACAGGTACGATTTCATTGTTTGTGGCATTAGCTGCATTGAATTTACCGAAAAATAGTGAAGTTTTAGTGTCTCCCATCACTGATCCTGGAACCTTAAGCGCGATTATTTTATGCGGTTTAACGCCGAAAATAATCGATAGTCAGCCGCATTCATTTAATGTTGGTCCTGAACAAGTTAAAGCACGCATTTCTAAACAAACCTCATGTGCCTTGATAGTGCATGCTGCGGGTCAAGCTACACCTATTCAAGAAATAGTCGAGGTCTGTAAAGCTGGGCAAATTTCAGTGTTAGAAGATTGCAGCCAGGCACACGGTGCCGAATATCGTGGTAAAAAAGTAGGAACTTTTGGTGACATCGCTGCGTTTTCTACCATGTATCGTAAAGCGAGTATTACAGGTTCGACGGGTGGCGTGGTTTACACTAAAAATGAAGAATTATATTTTCAAACGTTAGCGCATGCGGATCGCGGGAAACCACGTTGGTTAAAAGGGTTTGATGATCGAGATCCCAATCAGTTTTTATTTCCAGCTTTAAATTTGCATGCTAATGAATTTGGTTGTGCGATTGGTTTAGCTTCTTTTGCGCGCTTAGATGAGACTAAAAAACGACGTTTGAATTTTATAAATAAAATTTCAGCCGCGTTAATTGCAGAGAGTAAAGTTTGTCTGCCCTATGATTATTCTGAAGCAGATTCTCCTTTTTATTATCCTATTTTTGTTGATAGCGCGCGTATTCGTTGTTCGAAACGTGAATTTGCAGAAGCTGTTCGTGCTGAAGGTATTGGTTTAAATCCACATTATCAATATTTAGTGGCTGATTGGCCTTGGATACAAAAATATTTAGCGGATAATTTTTCTAGTCCAAATGCTAGAATGGCTAGAGATAATTGCTTTTGTTTATATGTCAATGAAAATTACGGGGAACAAGAAGTAAAAGATGTTTTAACCGCTATTCTAAAAGTCGAACATTATTATTTAAAATAGAGGATTACGGATGAATACAACGGCCGCTTCGCATACTACGGTATGGTTAGATAAAATTTGCAAAGCTAACAGCGCAGAAGAACTTCGAAATTTCATGCAGCAACAATATCCCGCTTTAACAGCTGAAAAATTGAAAAGTATAGCTATACTTGGTGCTGCAGATGAAGGTCAACGTCTTTATCAATTGTGTCAGAATTTAAATATCCAAGTGGTGGCAATGGTCGATGATCATCCTGCTCGTCAAGGCTTAAAATTCGGAAATTTAAGCGTAAAACCCGTTGCAACATTATCTGATGTTTCTCGCGATATTCCGGTCATTGCGGCAACACATCGATTTTTAAAATCCATTCAAATTGTAAAGCAATTAGGATTTTCTACAGTTGCACCATTTGCAACTTTACAAGCTTTGCAACCTGAACGTTTTCCTGAACATATGTTTTATGAAAGATGGTTTGAAACTTTATTTAATCATAAAAAAGAATTAACACGCTTAGCAAATATGTTAGCGGATGATTTATCCAAGCAAACATTAGAAGCTATTTTATCATTTCGATTAACGTTAAATCCCGAAGTGCTAGAACCGATTATTGATTGGAACGTTTACGCACCCAAAAATATTTTTGCTTTTAAAGATAATGAAATTTATGTAGATGGTGGCACTTTTGATGGTGATACCATTCGCATGTTTATTGATCGTGTGCATGGTAAATTTGATTATATTTATGGCTTTGAACCGGATACCAATACTTTTGGCAAATTATGTGAAAATTTTGCAGATGATTCGAGAATTAAACCCATCAATAAAGGTTTATATTCACATGATACGACTTTATATTTTGACAATGCTGGAACCCGTGCCTCTATTTTTAATCCCGACGCAGCAGAAGGTATTTCGCTGCCAGTAACGAGCCTCGATAAAGTAATGAATGGTAATCGTGTTACCTATATTAAAATGAACATTGAAGGTGCTGAAATTCCTGCATTAAACGGCGCTAAAGAAACCATTCAAAAATGGTCGCCGAAATTAGGTATTTCAATTTATCACCGTCCACAAGATTTATGGGAAATTCCATTTTTAATTCGCGAACTCAATCCAGCTTATAAACTTTATTTGCGTCAGCAAGATTTAGGAGTGATTGAAGGAGTGATTTACGCGGTGGTGTGAAGGACAGGTCGCAGAGGGACTATGTAGCCTGGATCATCAGATCCAGGAAAAATTAAATAAAGATCCTGGATCTTCGACCATATACTAATAAAATTTAAAAAATGCGATAATCTTACAGCATTCTTTTTTTGCTAGGAGTCGGTTAGCCTCGCCTTTGGATCGCGTAAAAGTTTTTCACACTCATTTGCGGATAATGGTTTACTAAAATAAAAACCTTGTACGGAGCCACATTTTTGATTTTTTAAAAAATCGAGTTGTTTTTTAGTTTCAACACCTTCTGCTAAAACCTCTAAATTCAAATTTTTGGCCATGGTGATAATAGCTTGAATAATGACATCATCATCTCGACGGGAATCGAAATTTTGCACGTAGGATTGATCTATCTTCAATCTATCAACAGGAATGGATCGTAGATAGTTTAAACTTGAAAAACCTGTGCCAAAATCATCAAGAGCGATTTGCACACCTAATTTTTTAAGCTCTTGAATGGTCCCTACGATATCCACGTTATTGAGTATAAGATTCTCAGATAACTCCAGCTCGAGATATTTCGAATCTAAGCCGGTTTCTTCCAAGATTTTACTGACCAATTGTACTAAGTTATATAATCGCAATTGGCGGGTCGAAATATTGACGGCTACTCGAATGGGAGGTAAGCCTTGATCTTGCCAAAATTTGTTTTGTTTACAAGCGGAGCGCAATACCCACTCACTGATCGGTAAAATCAATCCCGTTTCTTCGGCAAAAACAATAAAATCAATCGGCAATAAAGTGCCTTTGGCTGGATGATTCCATCTTATCAAGGCTTCGACTGAAACGAGTTTTTCGGTTTTTAAATCAAATTCGGGCTGATAATACAGATAAAATTCATCACGTGCTAATGCTTGTCGCAATTCAGCTTCTTTTTCCAATTTTTCGATGTTTTTATTATTTAATTCAGATGTATAATAATGAAATTGATTTGTACCTAATTCTTTTGCGCGGTACATAGCAGAATCTGCATTCCGTAATAAAGTATCGATATTTTTACCGTCGCTAGGGTAAACGCTTACTCCAATACTGGTAGATAGTCTTATCTCATGCTTATCGATAAAAAATGGTTCTTTGAATGTTGATAACAACTTATCGGCAATTTTATCAATATTCTGCGAATCCTTGATATTATTAATAATGACGACAAATTCATCGCCACCCAGACGGACTAAAATATCTTTTTTTCGAATAACATTCCGTAATCGCTTAGCAACCACGCATAGAACTTTATCGCCAGCTTCGTGATTTAGACTATCATTTATGAGCTTAAAACGATCTAAATCCAGAAATAAAACTGCAAACTTTGTCTTTTTACTTTTTGATTCTGCTATCGATTGTTTAATCCATTTTAATAACGAGCTGCGATTCGGTAAACCCGTTAATACATCATGATTAGCTTGGAATTGAAGTTCTTGCTCGAGAGAAACTCGTTGCGTTACATTGCGGAAACTCCATACCCTGCCAATGGGATGTTTATCCACTTCATAGGGTTGAGTATAATATTCAAATATTCTATTACCCTTACATTTTAAATTTCCAATCATAATTTCATTTTTATCTTGTAATGTGTCTATACAATATAAAAATTCATTTGCGCTTTCGAGCTCATCGCTAATAAAATCAATAATAACTTGGAAATCATTAGTATCGATAACTGCTTCGCTTATATTCCACATTTTTAGAAATTTATTATTGTAATCGCTGATTCTTCCATTATTATCGATAACTAATATTCCATCTGCGGAAGATTCCAGTGTAGCACGCATAACCGATAATGATTTATTGAGTGTCTTCGTTCGTTCTTTAACGCGCCCCTCTAAATTTGAGGTATAATCTTTTGCGTCTTGTACGAGTTGCCATTTTTTAGTTAAGGCGCAAGCTAATTGTTTAACTGCAATATTGTCGAACGGTTTTTTTAAGATTAATAAATTATCCGTTTGTCCAAGTTGCTCAATCGTTTCTTCCCATGTGTAATCGGAATGCGCCGTGCAAATAACCACTTGAATATTTTTATCAATTTCCCAAATATGTTTTATGGTTTCTATACCATCCCAACCGGGTGGCATCCGAATATCTACGAATGCTAATGAATAAGGATTATTTTTATCCACAGCAATTTTTATTCTTTCAACCCCCTCTTGACCTTGCGAGGCAGTATCAATTTCAAATTGCGGGAGCGATTCTTCTTTGCTGATATCACCAAATATTTCTTGCTCCAATCCAACCAGTCTTGTGTTATCAATTTTATTTGTTTTTAATATTTTAATAAAATCTTGGTGGATAGCAGGGTTATCGTCAATAACAATAATTCGTAAATTATTTCTTTCATTCATCTGCTTTCCCCGGTAAGAATGTCGTTAAAATGAAAAGTGTAACCTTTTAATTATAGTAGGTTATAACAAGACCAAAAATTCATCTTCAAGGTAAATCTATAACCATTTTTTATATTGCATTATACAAAATTTAGTCATTTAAGAGGTGTGAGATGGCTTTAATGCTATATCTAGGGTATCGTTTTTTAGAGTTATAGAATAACTCCTTCAGTAAATTAGCTGAATTCTTACGACAAATATTTAAAAGGAATTGATATGGTCGGCCTTATACAGAAAATTCTTTTCGATATGATAATAGCGGTAGGCGGTCAAAAAGCGCTTACTGAAGTAAAGCGGTTAGCAGGCGTGCCCGAAGATAGGGAGTTTCAGATCAATCTCGTTTATTCAGACGAAGAATGGCAACGATTGTTTGCAGCAGCGCTTAAAGTATTAAACATTACTAAAGAGCAGGCTTATGATGTTTATGCAGGTTATTTCGGAGAAGACGCTGCCAAACGGTTCCCGACTTGGTTTCAGATGTCTAAAAACTCTTATGAATTTTTATTAATTCAGCCAGTCATTCATAATTGCTTTGCGACAGGTGTGGTAGACCCACAGCAAAGGGCAGCTATCAACGATAAATTTAAAGTTGAAAAATTTCCGAATAAAATCATTACGCACTATAGATCTTCAAATCATCATTGTGGATTATACAAGGCATTAGCAAGATGGGTTATTAAATATTATAAAGATGAAGCAATCATAGAAGATAAACAATGCACTGATTTAGGCGATTCAGAGTGCGAAATTCATGTTAACTGGAATAAATTAGGAAATTTAAATGCAGCAGAAAATTCCAGCTCCAAATAATGATGCGTTCGAGCTTCGAAGAACAATTGAAGAAATTGCTAATCGGCTCTGTTTAGCCGTAAGTGGGGAATTTGATTTTACCTTAGAAATTCACAGCACGGACCAGAGTATCCAAAAATTAGGAATGCTGGTTAATTTTGTATTGGATGCAGCGCGGCGAGCATTAGCGGACATTAACGAGAAAAATGCGAGGTTAACCGAATTAGATAAACTAAAATCAGATTTTATGGCGAATATCAGCCATGAAATACGTACTCCATTGACATTAATTTTAGGTCCACTTGATCGCCTAGTGGGAGCTAACGATCAGGCTCTTTCTCAAGATCAAATCAGTAATATACAACGTATTCAACGCAATGCTTTACGTCTATATGTGTTGGTGAATGATCTATTAGATTTTTCAAAAATTGAAGCAGGGAAATTTGTCATTCACAAAGAATTAATTGATGTTAATGAATTAATTTCTCAAATTGTAAGTGACGCCCAAGGTTTAGCGGAAGATCGCAAACTTGTTGTTAATTTCTTGCCTTGTGCTGAAATAGGAATGGGTTTATTTGATCGTAAAATGTTTGAAAAGATTATTTTGAATTTACTGAGTAACGCTTTAAAATTTACGCCTGAAGGCGGTCGTATTGATATTGAGCTTTCAAAGCAAGAAAATAATCTACAACTTATTGTTAAAGATACTGGAATAGGTATTCCCCCTTCACAAATGCAACATCTTTTTGAGCGATTTCATCAAATTGATTCTTCCAGCACGCGTGCACATGAGGGAACGGGAATTGGTTTAGCGCTTATTCAGCAATTTGCTAATTTGATGCATGGTAAAATAACCATTGATAGTGCGCCAAAAAAAGGCTCTAAATTTACAGTAGTGTTACCGCTGACGACTGTTTCAGAAGCACAAAAAAATAAAGAAACTTCTGTTGATGCTGTGAAGTCCATCAGAGCTTCGCTGTCAAATCTTATGGGGGAAAAGAAGTTAAATTCGGAGTTGAGTGCGACAAAAAATGAAGGTAAATTACCGCGCATTCTTATCGCAGAAGATAATATTGATATGCGATCGTATATAATTTCGATCTTAAAAGCCACCTATGAAGTTTTAGTTGCTGAGAATGGTCAAGTCGCATTGGAGATGATCCATAAATTTCATCCGCAAGTTGTACTAACTGATATGATGATGCCAGTCATGGATGGTTTCCAATTAACAAAAATACTAAAAGCGGATGCGCAAACCAAAGATATCCCTGTCATTATAATAACTGCCAAAGTTGGTCGTGAGGCGGTTTTTAATAGTTTTGAAACGGGGGCTGATGACTATATCCCCAAACCATTTTCAGCCGAAGAATTAATTGCACGTACACGCTCGGCGGTTCATTCTTATCAAGTGCATAAAAGAAATGTTGCTCTTAATAATCAATTGATCATGGCTGCAAGAAGGGCAGGAATGTCAGACATTGCGACTAGTGTTTTACATAATATTGGGAATGTATTAAATAGCGTGAAAGTTTCCGCGGGGATATTACATGAAAATATCAACAATCATAATTTTGATAAGTTTTCTATGATATCAGGTATGATTCAAGATAATATGGGTAATATCGGAGAGTTTTTGAGTAGTGACCCAAAAGGCAAGTTGCTGCCTGAATATCTTGTCGCGTTGGTGAACCATATTAATGCTGAATATGAAATTAATAAAAAGGAAATTCATGGTCTGATAGATCACATTAAACATATTGAAGATATAGTTCTCATGCAAAAAAATATAAGCGGTCTTTCTGGTATTTCAGAAAAAATTCATCTGCCTGAAGTGATTGATAATGCTTTACAAATGTGTGCGAGTTCATTGGAAAACAAAAACATACAAATTGAAAAAGACTTTGGTGATACTCCTGCAATAACTACGGATAAAGCAAAATTATTACAGATTTTGGTTAATTTAATTCAGAATGCAAAAGATTCATTATCAATGGTTAATTCTGAAATTGAGAAAAAAATTACAATTCAAACTGAATTGAATAAAATTAGCGAGAGCATTCTTATTAGTGTGCATGATAATGGTATTGGCATTAAACCTGTAAATATGACAAAAATATTTTCCTTTGGATTTACGACCAAAAAAAATGGGCATGGCTTTGGGTTACATAGTAGTGCATTAGCAGCAAAAGAATTAGGCGGAAAAATTCAGTTAAAAAGTGATGGTCTTGAGAAAGGAGCAGTCTTCATCTTATCCTTACCGATGACAGAAAATTAGATCGTGAGATTTTATTAATTGAAAACATCATATCATGTCATTGGAAGTTGTGCTTTGATTTGCAAGTCAGTAGTTATATAAATCTAAGATACAATCCAAATTAAATCGTGAAATACTGATTTTTTCTTATATAATTTAGACGTCCGACGCGGGTGAATGACATGCTTTGAGAAATTACGTCAGCAAATTTTAATATATTCAATTCGGAGATTGAATTTGTCCACGGTCAAAAAAATTCTCGTCATTGGAGCTGGTATTGCTGGCCCCACAGTTTGCTATTGGCTACAAAAATTTGGCTTTTCTCCTACATTAATTGAAAAATCTAAATGTATACGCAAAGGTGGTCAAGGTCTAGATATTCGCGGAGCTGCAATTGATCTCGTTAAAAAAATGGGTATCTATGAACAAATATGCGATATGCGCACACACGTTAAATATGGTTACATAGTGGATGTTTCAGGAAAAATACTACATCAAGAGCAAGGGGAAAAATTTGCTTTCAGGCAAGGTGAAGATGTTGAAATACTCCGCGGTAATTTAATCGAAATTCTGATGAAAACCATTGAGACAGTTCCCTGTTATTTTAATCAATCGATTCACCGTATTGAGCAGAATGACGATATGGTCACAGTTTATTTCAAAGATGCTAGCATCGAATATTATGACTTAATTATGGGTGCTGATGGCATACATTCATCAACAAGACAGATGGTTTTTGATAAAGATGAATATAAATTAGTTAACCTTGGTGAAATATATTTCAGTATATTTACCATTCCAAATTATCTTCATTTGAATCATACAGAAATGTTGTGTGAAGCTGACCAAAAGTTAATATCTATTACCAACGACCAAGATCCAAAAACAGCTCAAGTTTGTTTAAATTTTCGTTTGCAACAGGTTTTGAATAAGTTTCATAATCAAAAAGAACAAATACAATTCTTAAAAGATATTTTTTATGATTTTGGTTGGGAAGTGCCAAAAGTACTTGAACTAATGTCAGAAAGCAGTGATTTTTATTTTGATTCTATTACACAAGTGAAAATGAATTCCTGGACCAAAGGACGAGCTGCTTTAATAGGTGATGCGGGATACTCACCATCCCCAGTATCTGGTCAAGGCAATAACCTCGCAATGGTTGGTGCTTACGTCTTGGCAGGAGAATTAAAGGCCGCAAAAGGGGATTATAAACAAGCTTTCAAATGTTATAATGATTTATTGCGACCATTTATTGAGGCCAACCAACAACTTGGGGCATTCGCTAGCGAATCGTTCCTTGCACCAAATACGGTAATATCTAAAGCAATTGTAGAAGAACGTTCACATAAACTTTGGCAAATGGTACAAAATATGTCGAACGCGTTCACGCTCCCTGAATATACGTGATGGTTATAATCGACTAATCCTTGGATTCCCATGGAGGAGCCACGATATATTTATTTTCTTTTAAAGAGCACTCAGACTAAGCAACCGTTTGAACTTATATATTCAAACTACTAACTACAAAGCTAGCTAAATCTGTATGTGCTGAGGCAGCGGATTAAAATAATTCTCATCTGTTGTGCATTTGCGAATATGATTTAACATCATGCATAAATATTTATACGGTTCAATATTATTAGCTTTGCATGTTTCTATTAGCGAGAAAAATATGGCACCTGCTTTAGCGCCAGCAGGACTTCCATTAAAGAGCCCGTTTTTGCGGCCAAGTGCGAAGGACGAATAGCAATTTCAAGCATATTGTTATCTATTTCAATGCGACGATCTTGCAAATAATTATTTAACTCATTCCAATGTGCAAGACAATAGCGTATTGAAAATTAGTCATAAGGTATAGCTCGCAGAAGAAAATAATATTTCTTCTGTGTTGGAGAATAGAAAACGATCTTAATTTTCTTAGAAAGATTATTTAACCCATTCCAAGTTTCTGCAATCGATTTTTGCGTGTACACTCGATCATTTAAATTATAGTTTAAATAAGTTCCGTCATTTAAAAATACTAAAAATTGATTATTATCGATGGGAACTATAGCCGTAATTTTTTCGAGATTACTTTCAAGTCCTGGCCAGAGTGCTGCAAGATATCCAGAATTTATAAGTTTACGATCTTGATCGTAGCGGAGATAACGCCCGTTATTCAGAATTACAAAATAGTTATTTGGAGCGTAAAAAAATGTGACAATTTTATTAATTTCTGAGCCTATACCCGGCCAATTTTCCGTAGTGGATTGGGGTTTATCAAGCCAATGACTAGATGGGTCGTAAATTAAATAAGTTTGATCATCTAAAAAAATGTAATATTTATTCTCGGTAGCAGGTACGATTGATATTATTTTTTCGATATAGGGTTTTAATTCCGGCCAGATTTGTTGTATGGGTTCTGGTGTGCTGTCCGGTTTGTTTTTATTTAAATCGTAAGTTAAATAAAGTGAAACTTTGGGTGCTTGAGTAATGATTTTTCCGGCTAATTTAGTATATGCCTCGTTTGGCAAGCCTAGATAATCAAAAATAGTCGGTAAAAACGTGGTTTGCCCTTGTATGGCATCTACATCAGATTTTTGATAGTGCGCATCTTGAGTTGCATGTATAACGGTAAAAATCGCTTTATCATCCCACGAAAATAGACCGTGAATATTCCCATGTCCACCGTGATCGGTTGTCAAAATCACCAACCATTGATTACCATTGAATTCCGACACAAGCACTGATTGAAGAATTTGATCAATATGCGAAATTTCTTTGTCGATCGCATTAATATATTCCGGAACCTCTGTGCTGAAACCAAATAAATGACCCATTTCATCCGGATTATTGAAATGAACAAAGATAAGAGTGGGGGAGTTTTCAGCATTCATTGTGCTTGCGATATCTTGTAGCATGATAACATGCTGGCTTTCTAGTTCTTCCAGATTTTTATATTCATAGATACGATTAATATCTACGTTATCTCCACCGAAATAGGAGAACTGACCAATAATTGAGATTGGACTCCAATCAGTAAAGATAGCAACCCGTGAACTAGGAATATATTTTTTAACGTAATTAAATAATGTTGGGTAATCGTGATTATATTTATTTTTTTCTAATGAATTATTGAAATAAATATGATGTTGATTGGCCCATACTCCAGTGAGAATGGTGGTCCATCCAGGTTCGGATACAGTAGATTGTTTAGTAATATCGTAATTATGACCGCCAGCATAAATATGGTGGGCGACTAAACTTTCCTCTACTAATTTTGTAAAGAACGGATACTTTTGTTGTTCTTTAATTTTTTGGTAGGCATATTCAAATGCGTCATCTCGACAACCATCTAGACCAAGGATTAATACTTTTTTTTCTGCATGCAGCGAAAAAAAGCAAGTAAATAAAAAACCATAGATTAAATATTTTATTTTCATCGAAGTGTTAAATACGTCACTCGATAAAAGTGACGTATTTTTTTAATTTCTAATAGGACACTGGTCTAGATAATAATTTAAACTGGACTCACAAGCTTCTTGATCCATGCTTGAGTCTGAATTAAGCATACAAACTGTCGAGACGCCATATTGAGCGATGATGTCGCGTAATTTTTTGTCGACACAGATTTCTCCGCCACCATATTGTTTGCAAGTTTCTATTAAATAATTGGAAAAACAATTACACCAAGTGGGATCTTTAATGGCGGCTGGTGGTGCTCCGCAAGTGGAATTACTAGTAACAGAAATAATTGGAGTAAATGGTTTAGCAAAACTTGTGCATGCAATTAAACAGAGCGACAAAATAAATGAAATTTTCAATTTCATACTGATCTCCTGGTGTTATTTGGTATTTAAAAGTGTATCGTAGTGAGATTATGAAGTACAAAACAAAAGTATTTTTTAATAATTTAAGACCATCTTAATTATTTTTAGAATTTAAAATAATATCTGCACATTGTGACAAATTGAAACAGGTAAAATCGGGTATTTGAGTGATAGGTTCTTGGTAATGATAATCTATAAAAATAGTTTTTAAATTTAATTTTTTACCGACTTCGATATCGGATGATCTATCTCCAATCATAAAGCTATGCTCAAGATCAATTTCAAATTTTTGTAAGACATTTAAGAGCATGCCCGGCTGAGGTTTGCGACATTGACAGTCGTTCGTTTGGGTGTGATAACAAACTTCGATATGGTCAATCGGTAATTCAGCCTGCATTTTACTATGCATATTTTCAATAACTTCTTGCTGCACTAAACCGTTGCCTACATCGGGTTGATTGGTCACTACAATTAATAAATAACCTGCTGCTTTAAGGCGTTTTAATGCGATGTCCGTTTCAGGAAAATAAGCAAAATCCTGTAAATGTTTGGGCGCAAAAGAGCGCCCATCACGAAATTCGGGGACCACGATCACACCATCCCGATCTAGAAAAATGCAAGGATTTACCATTTAGTTGCTTGTACTTGTAATTTGGGATGTGAAACTAAGCAATGCCAAACCACGGCTTGAAAGGCTTCGGCATGGGGTGTAACTAATTTATCGTCGATCACTGGAATAATAACTACGTCATTGCCAATCTCAGCAGTGTACCCGCCATCGCGACTGACAATCCCGAAAATATGTGCTTTGCGTTCACGCGCTAATTCTAAGGCATGAATTAAATTGACACTCACATTTTTTTCTTTATTACCACCACCGACAGAAAACACTAAAACACCATCTTTTTCATTTAATCGACTGGTCTTCAGCCAATTTACAAAAACAGTTTCCCAGCCTTCGTCATTAGTTCGTGCTGTTAATTCTGAAACGTTGTCAGTTGGGGAATAGGTTTCAATTCCGCATAATTTGCGAAAATCATTAACCGCATGACTCGCATTTGCAGCGCTGCCGCCAACGCCTAAAATAAATAAGCGACCACCTTGATCGCGGACGTTTGCTAAGTTAGTAGCAATATTTGCAATTTTTTCTGCATCAACTTGTTCAGCAACTTGTTTGACTTGTTCAAAATATTTTTTAACGTGATTCATTTTGAATTTTCCTATGTATAAGGTTAGCAATTTTGCGTTTAATTCGAAGAAATGCGTCTTGATCTCCTAAGAACGCCTTGAAACTGATATAACTAAAATGCCGAATTCGGCTAAATACATGCAGTAATTTAACATAATACACAAAACACGTATCAGCAAAATTTCGTGGTCGTGATAATTGTGCTTGAAAAATTTTTTCGAGCTCCATCCATTTAGCATTTATTCCAAGTCGGTGCCAATAAACGGGAAGTGAAAAGAATTTTATTTTCATCGGATCGTAAATAGGATTTTGTAGAGTGGCTCGCATGGTCATGCTGTTAAACCAAGTATTATAGCGTTTGGAATAGCGACGTAGAAGTGAACTGGATAATTTTACCGGATTATAAACTAATGGAGCCCAGCTCAAGAGCATCACGTCATTTGAATCGGTGGAAATATCAATTGCTTGAGTTTGTTCGAAATTACGATAAACGTAATCACCATCGATCGTCCAATTTTCTAATGCATGCGTATCATGCTGTGAAATAGCGCCATAATCTAATAATAAAGGACACCAACTCATACTGTGTACGAGTAAACCTTCATTTTCGATAGTCTGTAATGTAATCGGTGCGTTAGGGCGATAATATGGTGCATTATAATCATAAGAACTTGTTTCACTATGAAACGAATTAATTGCGCAATCCACTAATACAGGACCTGTTAATTTAAGCGCCGTTTTTCTATTATAGGTTTCATTCGATTCTAAATTTAATTTTTTTAAATGTGCGAAAAAGGGTTCCTCCGCAAAACGAATCGCAGCGCAAAAAACAATATGTTTGCCTTCCAACGCACGTTTTTCGATATAAGTTAAAGTGCCATCCGATAAAACCAGATCTGGAGTGACCGCGATTCCATATGCGCGATCTTGAAAACAAATTTCAGTCGCTAATTTATGTCCGACACCCATATGCTGACAGCCGCTTAAATGCGGTGGAGCTGGAGGAATTTCTACAAATACGGGTGTTGCATATTTACAAAGTTCGGAAAAAATGGGATGTGCGATAATGCATTCCCAATCTTGTGACGGGGTACAAATTAATAACTTATTTTCTTTTGCATTTTTTAAATTGGGCAAATTAAGCGGGGAGAGCAAGCTAGGAATACAGTAATCTAGTAAATAATGTCGAAATCTCTCTCCCCAAACAACGACATGTATGTAAAAAGGTCTAAGCTTTGGTTCGACTGTCATAATAAATGGCATAATTTGCTGATTGCGCGTCTTTCGCGAACATTTTCACTGTTTCAAGTGAATATTCTTTTAAATCTTTGCCCAGTTGGGATAACTTGTCCAGAATATTATGCGGTACAGTAATAATGTGACAGCCAATTTCGTCTGCTTGTACGATATTCAGTAATTCACGTGTACTAGCCCAAAGTAATTCGAGCTTGGATTTACGAGACATTATTTCCAGAGATTTTTTCATGATATTTACGGGATCAACACCGCTATCAGCAATACGACCCGCAAATACGGAAATAATTCCAGGAACATTATCTGCATAGCAATCAACAACTGCTTTAACTTGTTCTGGCAGCATAATTGCAGTGATATTTAAAATAACGCCTTCATTAGATAAGCGCTGAATAATAGGACCGGTAAATTCACCTTTAGTATTTGTAACGGGGATTTTGATATTTACGTTTTTGCCCCAAGTTGCAATATAACGTGCTTGTTTTTCCATTTCAGCTAAATCATCTGCAAATACTTCAAGAGAAATGGGATGATTAGGAATACTTGACAGAACTTGGCGACCGTATGCTTCGTAATCTTCAATGCCGGCTTGTCGCATAAGAGTAGGATTAGTGGTGAAGCCCTGAATAATCGGATTTTGCGCGAGTTTTTTCATGCCGTCTAAATTAGCGCCATCGGCGTAAAGTTTAATTTTAAATTGTTTCTCTGACATACTGAGTCCTTTCGTCTAAGTAACTATAGGTCGCTAGTATACTGGATGAATCACTTTGCGCAAAGAATTTTATTAATGTAGCCCGGATCGAAGATCCGGGAAAATAAATAATGATGCCGGATCTTCGATCTGTGCTGCGAGATTAATTTAAACTCCGAATGCAGGTTAATTTATTTTTTGTAGAAATAAATTTTTGCATATAGCGTTTGAATGCTATGTCCTACATTACAAATCACTTTAATAATCCAGCGTAAAAAAGCTGGTTGTTCTATTGGCTTTTGATTTATAGACAGGTAAACTACGGGCAATATTTTAATCCCTGAAATTCAAAGGAAGGAGAGAATAATGGACAGGCGTTTTAATCATGTTTTGATCACAGGTGGTGCAGGTTATGTGGGTAGCTTACTCGTGCCGCAGTTATTGGAATTAGGTTACCGCATAACTGTTTATGATACTCTCTATTTTGGTGATGACTTCCTTCCCAAAAATCATCAAAATCTCACTGTTATCGAGGGCGATATTCGTGATCAAGAACATTTGAAATTAGCGTTTAAAGGCGTCGATGCTTGCATTTCTTTAGCGTGTATTTCAAATGATGCGAGTTTTGAATTAGATGAACGTTTGAGTACTTCAATTAATCTAGAAGCATTTGAACCTATGGTTCAGGCAGCAAAAGAGGCAGGAGTTAAACGTTTTGTATATGCGTCTTCGAGTTCCGTTTATGGGGTTTCTGATAAAAAAGATGTGACTGAAGATCATCCGTTGGTTCCGTTAACACTTTATAATAAATACAAAGGTATGTGTGAACCTCTTCTTTTTAAACATCAATCTAAATCTTTTGTTTGCGTGACCATTCGTCCAGCTACCATTTGTGGTTATGCGCCACGTCAACGTCTCGATTTATCTGTGAATATCCTAACGAACCATGCTATTAACAATAAAAAAATAACAGTTTATGGCGGCAAACAATTACGGCCTAATTTACACGTACAGGATATGTGTGATCTCTATAAATTAATGTTAGTGGCACCGGATGAAAAAATTGCAGGTGAGACGTTTAATGTGGGTTACCAAAATAAATCAATTGGTGATATTGCGGATATTGTTAAAAAAGTCGTAGAAAAAGAATTTCCGGAAAAAGCACCGATTGAAATTACCAGTGCACCGACAGATGATATTCGTTCTTACCATATTAATTCCGATAAAATTAAACGTATTTTAGGCTTCGAAGCGCAGTATACAATTGAAGATGCTGTGCTAGATTTATGTAAAGCATTTAAATCTGGAAAACTTCCGAATAGTATGACTGACGATAAATATTTTAATGTGCGTCGTCTGAAAGCTCGGGAAGTTGTGTAATGCCAAATAAATCTATCGCTAAACCCATTGCCTTGGTTACTGGTGGGGCTGGATTTATTGGCAGCCACATGGTAGACATTTTGCTGGAACGTGGTTATCAAGTTCGGGTTATCGATAATTTATTAGGTGGTCATGAACGTAATTTGCGTCACCTCGAGCAAAATCGGGATTTAACGTGTCATTGGTTAGATATTTGTTCGTTGCAAGCGCCACACTCTTTATTTGAGGGTGTGGATTTTGTGTTTCATTTCGCTGGGATTGGTGACATAGTACCTTCTATTGAGCGACCCGTTGATTACATGAATACCAATATCCTGGGTACTGTGCGTGTTTTGGAATGTGCACGCGCAGCGAAAGTAAAAAAAGTCGTTTACGCAGCTTCGTCTTCTTGCTATGGATTAGCAGATGTTCCTACGCGTGAAGATCATCCGATTCGTCCACAGTATCCTTATGCATTGTCTAAATATATGGGAGAGCAATCCGCTTTTCATTGGAATCAAGTTTATGGTTTACCGGTTAATTCCATACGCATTTTTAATGCGTATGGAACTCGGGTACGTACAACCGGAGCTTATGGTGCTGTATTTGGCGTGTTTTTCAAGCAAAAAATTGCAGGAAAGCCATTTACGGTAGTAGGGGATGGTTCACAAACGCGAGATTTTTTGTATGTGACTGATGTTGCACGGGCTTTTTTAATGGCAGCAGAAACGGAAAAAACCGGTGAGATATGGAATTTAGGTGCAGGTAATCCGCAATCCGTAAATACATTAGTAGAATTGATTGGTGGGAAAGTTGAATATATTCCAAAACGTCCTGGAGAACCTGACTGCACATGGGCGGATATTCAAAAAATTCAGCAAGATTTAGGTTGGAGTCCTGAGGTTACGTTTGCTGATGGTGTGCGACGTATGATGATGGAAATCGAAAATTGGCGCGATGCGCCTTTATGGGATAGAGAGTCAATTGCTAAAGCAACAGCGACTTGGTTCCAGTATCTTGGTGGTCAAAAAGAGGTTGTTGAGTAGCGAAGGATTTAAAAAATCCCCACCCTAAGGTGGTTTAGGGAGCGAGCCCAATAACAGTCAAAAGGAGGATGACTCATGCTGTTAAAACAATATAGACGAAAGATAAAAACTCTTGAAGAATTATGTGAGATTTTAGGGCCGTTTCCGCGTAAAAAAAAGGTAGTCATGTGTCATGGTGTTTTTGATGTCGTTCATCCCGGTCATTTACGTCATCTTTTGTATGCGAAAAGCAAAGCCGATATTTTAGTTGCTAGCTTAACTGCAGATTTTCATATTAAAAAAGGTAATCATCGACCACACGTTCCACAAAATTTGCGAGCGGCGAACTTAGCTGCTTTTGAAATGGTTGATTACGTATTGATTGATAAATTTGCCACGCCGATCAATACCATTCAACAATTACAACCTGATTTATTTGCAAAAGGTTTTGAATATATTTCTGGTGGAATACATCCTAAAACTTCCGAAGAAGAAATTCATTTGTCCAATTATGGCGGCAAAATTTTATTTACGCCGGGAGATATTGTTTATTCTTCCTCAGCTTTTATTAATTTAAATCCGCCTAAAATTGGAATTGAAAAGTTAGAAACGTTACTCGATGCCTATCATATTTCTTTTAACGATTTAGAAAGCGCTCTCGATGACATGCGAAATATTCGTGTACATGTGATTGGGGACACGATTGTCGATGGATTTTGTTATACCTCGATGATTGGTGGACAAACCAAAACCCCCACGTTGAGTGTGCGTTATGAGTCACAAAAAGATTATGTGGGTGGTGCTGCAATCGTTGCACAACATTTACGTGCAGCTGGTGCAGAGGTAACTTTTACTACGTTATTGGGCAATGACTCACGTAAAGATTTTATTTTACAAACCCTACAAGAAAGTGGAATTACAGTTAACGCAATTATTGATGAGCATCGTCCAACCACCTATAAAAATGCAATTATTGCTGGAGGGTATCGTTTACTTAAAGTAGATACTTTAGATAACTCCTCCATGGATGATGCTTGTCTCGCACGTTTTGAAAAAGCGATTACCGAAACTCCGTGCGATGTCATCATTTATAGTGATTTTCGTCACGGAATATTTAATCGACGAACTTTGCAAGCATTATTGGATGCGATTCCTAAAAATGTTTTTAAAGTCGCAGATAGCCAAGTGGCGAGTCGTTGGGGAAATATCACCGAATTTCAAGATTTTGATTTAATTACCCCGAATGAACGCGAAGCGCGTTTCGCATTAGGCGATCAGGATTCTGGAATACGACCATTAGCATCTGCGTTATATGAAGCTGCGCGTTGCAAATCATTAATTTTAAAATTGGGTGAAAGAGGCTCTTTAACGTGCTTTAGTAGCGATCATGCGAGTTTAGATTCCTTTGTTGTTGTGGACAGTTTTGTCGATAACGTTGTTGATCCGGTGGGAGCAGGGGATGCATTGTTGGCGTATGCTACATTAGCCATGGCGAAAAACTATGGTGCGGTAGTGGCTAGCATTTTAGGTGCGTTAGCGGCTGCTTGTGAGTGTGAGGCCGATGGCAATAAACCAGTAACACCAGAAAATGTTCGTTCCAAATTATTGCGTTTGCAAAAATATGTAGATGGGCCAGAGTTCGAGACGTTAAAAGAAGAAAAAGAAGAAGCTGTGGCAGTGTAACCATGAAAACAATTGTGATTGGCCTTGGTGTTCAAGGCCAGAAACGTAAACGTTTTGCGGGTGGCGATTATGTCGCAGCCGTTGATCCCATCAAACCGGATGCAGATTATAAACATATCACCGACGTTCCGCTTGCAGATTACGATGCCGCTCTCGTTTGCCTACCAGATGAGCCAAAAGCAGAAGTTTTAAAATACTTATTATCGAATCAAAAACATGTTTTGGTAGAAAAACCGTTGTGGACACCCAAGCGTGAAGATCTATTTCAATTACAGGATTTGGCCTTGAAAAATGCGGTTGTTTTATATGCCGCATATAATCATCGTTTTGAACCGCATTTAAAACGAGTTGCTGATCTTATTCAGCAAAATGTACTCGGTAAAATTTATCGCTGTCGTTTATTTTATGGCAATGGTACTGCGCGAATTGTGCGTGAATCGTTGTGGCGTGATCAAGGTGGCGGAGTGTTACCTGATCTTTGTTCGCATTTATTAGATTTATTGGAATATTGGTTTGGTGCTATCGAAGAAAAATTTACTTGTATTGATGCCCAGTGTCATGAAAATAATGCCCCCGATCATGTTGTAATTTTTAATCGTGATGCCAATGTCAAAATTGAAATGGAAGCCACTTTACTTGCTTGGCGCAATCACTTTACCTGCGATATTTACGCTGAAAAAGGCACTTTGCATGTGGACTCACTCTGCAAATGGGGTCCTGCACAATTCACTTATCGAGAAAGAATATTGCCAAGCGGTCGGCCAATTGAAGAAAGCACGACGTTAATTAAAGAAGATCCCACCTGGGCGATTGAATACGATTATTTTAAATCATTAATTGCAAATCGAAGAATATTGAATTTGAAAAAAGATATTTGGATTTATGATCAATTAAATCAATTAACTCAACAAGCATTAGGAATGTCAAATACATGCACGGTATAACGGTTGGTTTTTATGGTATGACGCATCTGGGATTGATTTCGGCGGTGGCCGCTGCCAGTAAAAATTTTAATGTTATTGGTTTTGATGCTGACGAAAAATTAATTATAAATTTGCAAAAGCATGTTTTTCCGATTTGCGAGCCACAATTAGCAGAAATGGCTGCGGAAAATAAAATGAGATTAAATTTCACTGCTGAAATTAATGTTTTGTTGCAGGCAGATATTATTTACATTGCGATCGATGTGCCTACCAATGGAGAAAATCAAAGTAATTTGGAACCGATTGCAGAAGCGCTAGAAATGCTGCGATTAAAATTACGTCAAGATCAAATAATCGTGGTGTTATCGCAAGTTTGTCCGGGATTTACTCGAGCCATGTTATTTCCGGCCGGACAATTATTTTATCAGGTTGAAACTTTAGTATTTGGTAATGCGATTGAGCGTGCAGCATTACCTGAAAGATTCATTGTAGGACGCGCGAAGGCAGATCAGGTTTTACCGCAGAAATATCAAGCATTTTTGCAAGCATTTAATTGCCCTATTTTACCGATGCGTTACGAAAGTGCGGAGTTAGCAAAAATTTCGATTAATATGTATTTAGTGGCTTCGGTCATGACGAGTAATATGCTAGCGGAATTAGCTTCAGCGGTAGGAGCAGATTGGCAAGAGATCGTTCCGACTTTACGCTTAGACAAGCGCATTGGTCAGCATGCTTATTTGATTCCTGGATTGGGAATTTCAGGCGGAAATTTAGAACGTGATATTCTCACCGTATTAAAGCAAGCAGAAGCAAATGCGCTACATGCAGAGTTAGCAAAAACTTGGATAGCTGAAAGTCGTTATTATAAAGATTGGGTTTTTCGTTGTGTGCAGGAATTTGTTTTGTCACGTTCTCTGACACCCACTATTGCTATATTAGGTCTAGCCTATAAACCTAATACCCACAGCATTAAAAATTCGCCATCGATTGAGTTAATTAAAAACCTTAATGGAAGTGAGGCGATGATTCGTGCACACGATCCGATGGTATCGCAAGCTAAGATTGATGGTGTGCAACGATGTGATTCTATAGCGGCGACACTTAATGCTGCAGATGTCGTTATTTTAATGACGCCATGGAATGAATATTCGCAATTATCTACTCACGATCTTGAACGGATGCAAGGCCGAATCATCATAGATCCTTTTCGAATTTTATCGCACCAGCAATTACATGAAGCAGGTTTTTTAGTTTTAACATTAGGCGTTAAATATCCTGCTAAACAGAAGGAGTTTTTTTATGCTTGAACATTTACAGTCCCCACAAAAGCCAGCGCGCGTTGTAATCTTAGGAGCTAATGGATTTGTTGCGCAAACGTTAATTGGAAATTTAAATCAAGATAAAATAAATCACGTAGCTTTGGGACGTAAACAAATTGATTTATTGCAAGATCATGCCATTGCAGGATTAATGAGTGTCGTGCAAGAAAATGATATTTTAGTGGTAATTGCTGCAGAAGCTCCCTGTAAAAATGCATCTATGTTATATCGTAATATACGCATGATGAATGTCGTGTGTGAAGTTTTACAAAAACAACCGGTACATCAAGTCATTTATATTAGTTCGGATGCGGTTTATGCGGATAGTGCAGAAGCCCTCACTGAATCTTCTACTGCAGCACCCAATTCCATGCATGGCATTATGCATTTGACTCGAGAAATGATGTTGCAATCGGTTTGTCAGTCAATTCCATTAGCGATTTTGCGTCCGTCTTTATTATATGGCGCGAGCGATCCGCACAATGGTTATGGTCCTAATAAATTCCGTCGTTTAGCCGCACAAAATCAGCCGATTGTTCTTTTTGGCGAGGGTGAGGAAGAACGCGATCATGTTTATATTAAAGATGTGGCTAATATTATTGTTCGAGTTATTAAGAATCGAAGCCTTGGAATATTGAATATTGTTACAGGAAAAGTCGTTTCTTTCCGTCAAATTGCGGAAAAGGTCGTTGTCTTTTCCGATAATAAAGTGAAAATTCAAGGTACACCACGACAAATGCCGATGCCGCATAATGGTTATCGCGCATTTGATATTACAAATTGTCGAAAAGCCTTTCCGGATTTTATGTATACCCATATTGATGATGGTTTACAGCTTGCTCAAAGTGAAATGCAACAAGAGGTTGTTTAATTATGCAAGAAGTTAATTTGCTAAGCGGATTGCCACAAACGAAACGCAATATTGAAAAACGCAAACAAAGTAAAGATCCCGAAGTGGTGCGTATTTCTAAACAATATGGTGAAATGTATTTTGATGGACCGCGTGATTATGGTTATGGTGGGTACCGTTATGATGGGCGTTGGATTCCGGTCGCGAAAGATATAGTTCTGCATTTCAATTTGAAAGCAGGTGATCGTGTGCTAGATATTGGGTGCGCAAAAGGTTTTTTAGTTAAAGACTTAATGCAGGTTTGTCCTGGATTGGAAGTGTTTGGTATCGATATTTCGACTTACGCTTTAATGCATTGTGAGCCAGAAGTCGTGGGACGTTTGCATTTAGGCAGTGCAGATTGTTTGCCATTTCCAAATAATAGTTTTGATGCCGTGATTTCGTTGAATACCATTCATAATTTTAAACGTGAGCGAGCGATTATCGCCATGCGAGAAATTCAGCGTATTTCAGGGGGTAAAGCTTTCGTTCAAGTCGATAGCTATCATACACCGGAACAAAAAGAAATTTTTGAAAGTTGGGTATTAACGGCGGAATTTTATGATTATCCTGAAGGCTGGATTCAACTATTCAAAGAGGCAGGATATACCGGTGATTATGCGTGGACGGTAGTTACCGCATAACCCAAAGATAAATTTTTCAAAGGAGAAAATAATGAGTGGAAAAACGTATGCAATTTTAGGGGGTGGTGGATCATTTGGAATTCATACCGCGATGTATTTGTTAGATCATGCGAATCCCAAAAAAGTATTGGGAATTGGACGTAATATTCCGCGTGAAGAACCTTTTTCGCTAAATATTCAAAATCGCGAAGGATTTGAATATCACGCAAAACATATTACTTATGAATTAGATTTATTATTAGAATTACTCGATAAAGAAAAACCCGAAGTTATTATTAATTACGCCGCACAAGGTGAGGGCGCAGTTTCTTGGAAAAATAGCTGGCGTTATTTTGAGACAAACTCGATGGCCTTGGCACGTTTAACCGAAGAATTAATGAAGCGTGATTGGTTGGAAAGGTTCATTCAAATTGGTACTTCGGAAATGTATGGTTCAGTAGATGCACCATCGCATGAAGATACTCCGATTAAACCGAGTAGTCCCTATGCCGCTTCTAAAGTGGCATTTGATATGTATTTAGTTTCCGTGCATAAATTTTTAAAATTCCCGATGAATGTGATTCGTCCTTCTAATGCTTATTGTCCAGGACAATTACTGCATCGCGTCATTCCAAAAGCTTTATTACTCGGACGCACGAATCGTAAATTACCGTTGCAAGGCGGTGGTCGCGCAGAAAAATCTTATATTCATGCGCGTGATTTAGCGCGGGCTATTCATTTAGTTTCTGAGAAAGCACCATTTGGTACGATCTATAATGCGGGACCGAAAGAACCGACTTCAATTCGACGCGTTGTTGAATTATGTGCTGAAACTTTAGGGATGCCATTCGAAGCATTATGCGAAGTCACCGGTGACCGTTTAGGTCAAGACGGGCGTTATTGGCTGGATTCCTCTGCTATTAAACGGGATGTGGGTTGGGAAGCACAAATCGATTGGAAGCAAGGCCTGAAAGAAATGTTGGATTGGGTCGATAAATATTTACCGCAATTATCTAAGATGAATACCGATTATCAATTCCGTGCATAACTGTTCCCGGATCAATTACGATTGATCCGGGCTACTATTGGGAGGGTGACTTAAATGATAGAACAAGCTGCAGAAATTCAGATTGATGTCAGTGCTGCTAAACAGCGCTGCCAAAGATATCGTCTAGAAATTATGGATATTTCGCAACAAGTAGGTGCGTTACACATAGCGCCCGCTTTTTCATGCATAGAAATTGTTGATGTGATTTATCACCATTTAATTCGCAAAAATATCGATACTTTTCTAATGTCAAAAGGCCATGGTTGCATGGGGCAATATATTATTTTACGAGAATTGGGCGTATTAACGACTGATGATCTTTTAAATTATTGCAAACCGAGCGGGCGTTTGGGTGCCCATCCTGATTATGGTTTACCAGGTATTGCTGCTTCGACAGGTTCTCTTGGGCATGGTATGGGGATTGCAGTTGGCATGGCATATGCAAATCTCTTGCAAAAAAGTACGGCGCATACTTACGTGGTTTTATCGGATGGCGAATTTCAAGAAGGATCAACATGGGAAGCGTTGATGATGGCTGCCAATTTAAATCTTGATAATTTAACTGCATTTATGGATTTAAATGATTTTTCCGGTTTAGCGCGGATGAGTGAAGATCATAAAGCATTTTATCCCATGGTTGATAAATTGAAGGCATTTGGTTGGCATGTGCATGAAGTGGATGGACATGATGCTGGAGAAATTTATAGTGCGGCCAAAAGTCTTTGTGTAAATAAACCTACATTTGTGGTGTGTAAAACAGTTAAAGGCAAAGGCGTTTCGTATATGGAAAATGTGCCGATTTGGCATTATCGCTCGCCAAATCCCGAAGAATATAAGCAAGGTAAACAGGAAATAACGGAGTGCATGGTATGAGAAATCAATTTGCCGATACATTTTATGAAATAGGTAAAGAAGATGAGCGACTGGCAATAGTCGTTGCAGATATTTCTCCTGCCGGATCCATTGCTAAATTTCGTGAAGAATTTCCTACACGTTTTGTGAATACGGGAGTTGCCGAACAAATTATGATTGGAATGGTAGCGGGTATGGCACTTCGCGGAATGCGTCCATTTGCTTACACGATTGCGACTTTTGCGATTTATCGTCCTTTTGAATTTGTACGTGACGATTTAGCCTATCAAGAATTACCGGTAACAGTGGTGGGAGTCGGCGGTGGTGTTGCCTATTCTACATTGGGTGGTACTCATCACGCGATGGAAGATGTTGCGATTGCGTGTGCTATCCCCGGTATGCAAGTATTTGCACCTTGTGATCCTGCAGAAACTGCATTAATCACGCGATGGTGCGCTGTTCATAATCAACGTCCTACTTATTTAAGATTAGGTAAAACCGGTGAACCGAATTTAACTGACCATGCAGAACCTTTCGTTTTAGGAAAGGTGCGTTATTTACGACGTGGTAAAGATGTTTGTTTTATATCTTATGGTCCGATATTAGCAAAAGCTTTAATTCAAGCGGATAGGTTAACTGCAGAAGGCAAAACGTGCTCGGTCGTATCCTGTCATTCAATAAAACCTTTAGATTACGAAGGTTTAAAAGCAATTTTTGCAACCCATGATAAAGTCGTCGTGATTGAAGAACATGTTCCTCAAGGTGGATTAGCTATGCAAGTTAAAGCGTTTGCGTGGGAAGTTCATGCGAGTTGTGAAATTGAGTGTCATACTTTACGAGACGAATTTATCCATGTGTATGGTTCCCATGATGAACTGTTAGCAGCGCACGGTTTTCTGAATGAGCAATAAGGTAATTATCCTTTGGCACAAATATAAAATCCGTGGAGTTAAGTGGTTTTTGCAGCGTTTTTTTCAAGAATTGTGTGGACCGCAAACGAGATTCAGTCGATTTTTAGCGGTATTTTTTAAAAAACCTATTTATAGATTATTGATTAAACCGCTAAATGCTTTGCATTTTGCTGCAGAAACTAGAAAATCCTTTGCGCCAGATGCTTTTTTGCTAATTTACGATTTACGCATTGAACCCATTACCTTTAATTTTATTTGGGCGTTGGTGATTGCTGATTATCAACGCCGACAACGTGGATTATCTTATCTTGATGTCATGATTATCAAAGGTGATTTTCACGGTTTGCGGCAAGAAGATGAAATTTATGAAACGGCTTGTTCCATTGCGGCTAGGCATTGGCGTGTTCAATCCATTATTTTTGGTGCATTAAATTTAGTGCCGCAGTTTCGTCATTTATTTTATGTCGATAAACAAGAAGCTGAAGTTAATTTACAAAAATATCCTTACAAATATCCGAATTATTATTCCATTATTGCACCCGTGACGCATCAAGCGAAGGATGGCTTAATTGCCGATCCCAGTATGCGTTGCCTTAAAGCGGATGCAGAGAGTTTGAAGCTCATGCAAAAATGGTTAGCGGGTCGAGTAGGGAGCCGCAAAATCATATGCATCACCTTAAGACAATCGGTTTATTATCCGGAAAGAAATAGCAATTTAGCGAGCTGGTTGGCCTTTGCCAAAAGCTTAGATCCGAACGAATATTATGTTGTGTTTATACCTGATACAGAAGTAAACCATCAATATGCAAATGGTAAATTAGATATTTTTGATTGCTGTATCAATGCGAGTATAAACGTGCAATTACGAATGGCATTGTATGAATTAAGCGAGCTTTGTTTAGGCATTAATAACGGCCCTATGGCGTTATGTTGGTTTAATTCGAAATGTAATTACGTTATGTTTCGAGTGGTTACTGAAGATGCACCGCAAACCAGCACGCGAACCTTGAAAAAAGATTTTGAACTGGGCACGACCCCCATTTTCGCCGCAGGGAAACAGTTTTGGATCTGGCAAGATGATGACTTTTCTGTTATACAGGATGCATTAACACGATTGCATTTGGTTAATATGCAAAGCAAAATAGCTTGATTTATATTCATCGCGAAAGACGCGATGAGTATTTCTGTTATATTTCCGTGCGCAGTGAATTCGCACGGAAACTTAAGTATATGTAGGAGAAATCGTTATGGATAATCATGAATTGACAGTTCCCAAACTCCCTTCTCGATATTTATTGGATCTAGCTACCAAATGTAATTTGCGTTGTCCTATGTGCCCAGTTTGGGGTTCTGATGATAATAGCGCGCTTGAGAAAGTGAAGGGTGTGATGAATCTCGAGAAATCACGCGATCTGTTAGACGAAATTATGTCGGTTAAACCGATGTTACAGCCTAATATGTACGGTGAGCCTTTATTGGCGCCCAATTTAAAAGAACGCATTAAAGACATGAAAGCGCGCGGAATTACCGTTGCGATGAATACCAATGGTTTGACTTTAGATGAAGATTTAGCGCAGTTTTTTGTAGATGTGCAGCTCGATTCTATTTTCTTTAGTATTGATTCGACGACACCTGACACATTAAAAAAAATTCGTGGAATTCGAAAATTAGATCGCATTGAATCAGCCGTACGTTTGATGATGAAAGTGCGAGGAGATGCGGTTTATCCGCGAATCGGAGTTTCATTCACCGAGCAAGAAGAAAATCGTCACGAGAAAGAAGAATTTGTAGCGAAGTGGGTAGGTGTTGTGGATTGTGTTCGCATGGGTTTGGTTTTCGAAAATGGACGCTTTGCGGATATGCCTGATCCAGGTCCGCGCAAACCGTGTCCGGCAATTTATCATACCATGCCTATTCATAATGACGGGCAAGTTACGTTGTGTTGTTTGGATGGTTTCAAACAAACAAATATGGGAAATGTATTTACCGATGGTGGTGTTGAGGCCGTTTGGCATGGCGAGAAATTCAAACAAGCTCGGCATTATCATGAAACCGGACAATATGATAAAGTTCCTTTTTGTAAAAATTGTAACGGTTGGGCGCAATACGAATTTAAAGAAGAAGTGCGTGATGGTTTATTAATTCGAACTTCACCGCAATTTACTTATTACAATAAAATAACGCGTTTAACTAATTGGCAAGGTGCTTTACTGGGTGGTCATCCCGAACCTGTTGTTGAGAGTTTAGAAGATGTTGCAGCAGGAAGCTGATAAAACAAAAAACTCACCTAATTTAAAGCGGAAGGAAGATTACGGGTATCAGCGTATACAAAAAATGTTGGTGCATTTTGGTGTACCACCTGATGGTGTATTACTATTACATTCCTCATTTAAAAGTTTTGCACGCGATGGTTACGTGGCAAAATCGGTTTTGCAAGCTTTTTGTGATTATATGTCAGCAGGAACTTTATTGTTGCCAACGATGAGCTGGCGATTTGTTAAAAAAGAAAAACCTTTTTTTGACGTACGAGAAACACCTTCGAATACGGGAATTTTAACCGAATTATTTCGAACTTTGCCTGGTGTTATTCGTAGCGTGCACCCAACGCATTCCGTTGCAGGTAAAGGTAAAGATGCGGCTAAAATCCTGGCGACTCATCAAGAAAGTGCAACTCCCTGTGATCATGCCAGCCCTTTTGGCAAAATGCAGGGGTATAATGCCCATGTGATTATGCTGGGTGTGGGAATGGATTGCTGTACCTTAGTGCATCATGTTGAAGAATATATGGCGCCGGAACTCTACGTAAAACCGGACGTTGACGAAGTTGTCTATGAATGTAGTGACAGTAAGCGACATAAATTTCCGATTCATTTGCAACGACATATGTTTTTACCGAGAAATTATTGGCAATTTCAAGATATTTTAGCCTATCAAAATAAATTGCAGATCAGTATGCTCGATAACTCCCCTTGCTTACACTATTTAGCGAAAGATATGGTTGCATGTGTGGAACAAATTTTGCAAAATAATCCGGCCGCGATTATTGCCAAACCTGGCGAGCGTTATCGTATGATGTAATTTCGGCGGCTTACAAGTCGAGAATAATTAGGAAAAAGGAGCATGGAGTGATAGTTTTAGGTTTACACGGTGGTCTTACAGTTCGTCAGCATGAACCCTCAGTTTCTTTGGTTGTTAACGGAAAATTAGTCGCTGTTTGTGAAGAAGAACGCTATTTGAGGGTTAAATCCGCCTATGGTTATCTGCCTGATTATTCCATCAAAGCCGCATTAAAAATTGCGAATATTAAATGGGAAGACATCGATTTGATTGTTACTCCGGGATCTACTTATTCAAGTTTTGATAGTCATATCCGCACTTATTTAATTCATCTTTATGGCAGTTGTCCTCGTATTGAAAGAATTCATCATCAATTAGCGCATTTAGCTGCAGCTTTTTATTCATCAGGTCTGGATGAATCTTTATTGTTATCAATGGATGCGAGTGGAGATGGCGCTTGTTCTATGTTGGGTTATGCCACTAAAGCAGGGGGAATCGAAGTTTTAAAAGAAATTCCTAATCATCAATCACTCGGTTATTTCTATACGATGATGACTTATTATTTAGGTTTTACGGATGGTGATGAATATAAATTAATGGGCTTAGCACCTTATGGTCAAGCTAGCATTGACTTATCACCAGTGGTTCGACCCGTAGAAGGTGGATGGTTTTTTGATACAAGTTATTTACGTGATGATCCTTCACCGTCCTCACCCTTTCAACCGACGTATAGTGATAAATTAATTGAGTTATTGGGTCAACCCAATCGTAAAACGGGACAAGAATTCACGGAATTTTATAAAAATATTGCGAGCTCAACCCAGCATGCATTTGAAGAATGCTTATTTTCTTTAGTGAAAGAATTAAAAGCGATGAAACCCAACGTTCGAAATTTATGTTACGCAGGTGGCGCGGCATTAAATTGTAAAGCGAATAAGAAATTATTATATTCCAATGATTGGGATGTGGTGTTTGTTCCGCCTGTTCCTTCCGATCGTGGTTTATCGGTAGGATGTGCTTATTATGGCGCTGCACAATCCGGCGATAGCATATGGCAACTCAGTGACGCATATTTAGGCTCGGGTTATTCAGATAAAGAAATTCAACAAGAATTAATATCGAATGGTATTCGTTTTCGTGTGGTAGATGATCCTGCCAAAGAAGGCGCAAAATTATTAGCGCAACAAAAAATCTTGGGATGGTATCAAGGTCGTTCAGAAGCGGGTGCACGCGCATTAGGTAATCGTTCGATTATCGCTAATTGTTCTTCTCCGGATATGCGTGATAAAGTCAATGCAAAAATTAAATATCGCGAAGAATTTCGACCATTTGCTCCGGCATGCTTATATGAAGATGCAACTGATTATTTTGATTCTCGACAACGAACATTACCTTGGATGTGTTTTACTGTAGACGCGAATCGTGAAAAAGCCGCCAACATTCCTGCAGTAGTTCATAAAGATAATACTGCAAGGGTGCAAACGGTGAAAAGCTCAGATAACCCTGTGTTTTACGATTTAATTAAATCCTATAAGCAAGAAACTGGCGTGCCAGTAGTGATGAATACGAGTTTTAATTTAAAAGGGCAACCGATCGTTGAAACTCCGCGTGATGCGATTATGACGTTTTTTGGTTGTGGATTGGATGCTTTGGTTTTGCATAATTTTGTGATTGAAAAACAAGAGGTAATTTAAATGGAGCAGGGTATACAAGCAGAAACAATTATTGTTGATGCAGACGCAAAACCCACGGCACGCTCAGACGACCAAGGCGGATTCTTTCTCGCAGGTTTGAAGGATTATTTGCAAGGCTTTAAAAAATGGGATGTATTATTATATCTCGCCTATGCGGATGTTCGTCGACGTTATCGTAGAACCGTAATTGGACCGTTTTGGACGACTCTGAGTTTAGCCATATTTGTGACTAGTATGGGGACTTTATTTTCTTTTTTATGGCACACAGATATTAAAACTTTCTTACCTTTTTTTGCCTCAGGATTTGTAGTTTGGACTTTTTTTTCTACGATGATAACTGAGTCTTGCACGACATTCATCGCTTCAGAAGGCTATATGAAGCAAGTATCACTGCCTTATAGTTTTTACGCCTATCAGATGATTTGTCGTAATTTTATGGTGTTTTTGCATCAATTCGTCGTTTATCTCGTGATAGCGGTTATTTTTCATATTCCGGTAACTCGGTATACGTTATTAGCGGTGCCTGGTCTTTTATTGTTGATAATGAATTGTAGCTGGATTGCGATTTCTTTAGGTTTATTATGTACTCGTTATCGTGATGTGCAACAAATCGTGATTAGTCTGCTGCAGATTTCGATGTTTGTTACCCCTTTATTTTGGCCCGAAAGCCAGTTAGGAAAAAGCCCAATAGCGGCTATTTGTATTAACCTCAATCCGCTTTATCATATTGTCAGTGTCGTTCGTTATCCCTTGTTGGGAAGACCTGCCTCTACATTCAGCTGGGAAGCAGACATTTTTCTTTTAGTATTTGGCTGGATTTTTAGTTTGTTTTGGTTGAGCCGTAATTATAAAAAATTAATTTACTAGTTGTAGGTTTATGAGTTATATCGAATTACAAAATGTCTCCGTTGAAATACCTATTTTCGATGCTTCGCGCAGTTTTCGTCAAAGTTTGGCTACGCGTTTAGGCGGTGAAATTGGCCATACGGATAAGAAAAAAGTATGTGTACATGCACTGCGGGATATTTCTTTTACTGTTAAACAAGACGATCGCTTGGGTTTAATTGGGCATAATGGAGCGGGGAAAACCACTTTATTGCGCTTGTTGGCACAAGTTTATAAACCATCGCGTGGTCGGTATATCAGCCAAGGAAAAATAACTTCACTGCTTAATATTAATTTGGGTATGGATTTAGATGATACCGGTTTGGAAAACATTCGTAATATCGGTATGTTTTTAGGAATGTCTAAACAAGAAATTATGAGTAAGCGTGATGATGTCATCGAATTTAGTGAGCTTGGTGATTACATTCATTTACCCTTACGCACTTATTCGGCTGGGATGTTGACGCGTTTAAGTTTTGCTTTAGCTACTGCCGTTGAAAAAGATATTTTATTAATGGATGAAGGTATTGGTGCAGGAGACGCGGCTTTTGCAGATAAAGCGCAGAAACGTTTAAATGGATTTTATAAAGATATTGGAATCTTAGTGATTGCTTCGCATGCAGATGGATTAATAAAACAATTATGTAATAAAGCAATATTGTTAGAACATGGTCGTGTCAAAGCCTATGGTGAAGTGGACGCGGTGCTAGAGGCCTACCGAAGCTCCCTTGCACAGCCTACTTGATTCAGATAATATGCGAGATTATTCCAAGGGAATAAGATAAAAATAAGGATGTTATAGTGAGTTCTAAAGCACACCTTAAAGATTATAATTCGGCATTTATTGATTTTTATCGCAGTAATAAGATTTCTCCTGTTAGACAACATCTCGATAATCTCGAAAGTCATTTTTCTCGTCGACGTCTTTTATATCAATATTTAGGAATTGCACCTAATTATATTACCGGAAGTGACATTATAGAATTTGGACCAGGCTCAGGTCATAATGCCCTATATACCTCGTCGCTGCAGCCTAAACGTTATGTGTTGGTTGACGGTAACGAATATGGACTTGATGATTGTAAGCTAAATATTAAAAATTATTTTCCGGATAGTTTGGCCCATGAATTTATTCATAGCCGAATTGAAGAATTCGATAGTTCCGATGAATTCGATTTGGTTTTATGCGAAGGTGTTATTCCACACCAAGTAAATCCGAGTCTTTTTTTAGAACATATTGCAGAAAATGTTAAAACGGGTGGAATGATTGTTATTACCACTGCTGACTATGTGAGTTCTCTATCCGAAGTGCTGCGCAAAATGATGTGTGTTTATTATGTTGATATGAATATTCCTGCAGTTGAACAAGTGGAACCTCTAAAAGCGGTTTTCTCCTCGCATTTAGATACTTTAGTGGGTATGTCACGTTTTTATGATGATTGGCTTTACGATAACATGATTCATAAATGGAAAAATCGTTTATTCAGCATGGCTGATGCAATTAATACCTTAGCAAATACTTTCTATGTTCAAAGCTCATCTCCTAAATTCATCACTGATTGGCGTTGGTATAAAGATATTTGTGTGGGTAATGTCGGAATTAATGAACGCGCCATTCAACAATATCATGAGAATGTGATTAATTTTATCGATTTCCGCGTGCAAAATTTAAAAACCGATCAACGAAATTCGTTAAATATTCAAGGTTATTGTGAAGATTTATATTGGTTGATGGTATCAACGACAGAAAATTCCAACACGCAGTCCTATAGAGAGGCTGCAAAATACTGTGATCATATTCGTGATGCCCTAAAAGAAATTTCTCCGATTACCGCAGATTCATTGAATGAAGCCAGTTTATTTTTTTCAGACCCAGATAAAAATTCTAAAATTATAGAAAATAATTTTAAATCTTGGTTCGGTAGAGCCCAACAATATATGAGCTTTGTCAAAATATGAAAAAACCGATTTATTTAGGCGTTGTAGTATGGGGTCAAAGACACAGCAATTATTTATTAGAATATTGCGTACCTACATTGCTTGCTCCCAATAATATTCCCGCTCTTACGCTGGGAAAACAAAATAAATTTATTATTGCAACCACAGCGATGGATTGGAACTACATCACTGCACACCCTGCGATAAATGAATTAAGACAATATATTGAAGTTGTTCATATCGAAATTCCTCCGTGTCCCCCTGGTTACCCGAGTGTTTTGCATATGGGTATTGGGCACAAAATTATGACCCAAATGATGTGGGAAGATAAAGCATATGGAGGAATCGTTACTTCAGATCAAGTATTTGCAGATGGTTGCATGCGATTCTTGCAAGAGAAAGCAGATCAAGGCTACGATGCTATTTTCACACCAGCTTGTTTTCGAACGCGGGATGATCAGCTATTTCCAGCGTTACATCAATTTAAAATCAAGAATGCGGTTAAAAATCCACAAGCGTTGATCGTGGGAAAACAAGAAATGGTGAAAGCAATTTCCATGTCCATTCACGATGCTTTTAAAATTTATGAGTGGGGTAAAGTTCGATTTAATCCTTTTTGTGTAGGCGTATATTGGCGTATTTTTGAAAAAGAAAAATTTAAGGGCTTTATTTTTTATACCATGGCATGGGCAATGTCATTAGCCGATTACTCCATTATTAAAGAGCATGATGCTTCCATGCTGGATACGACATCGTTTGATGCCAAGTACATCGACACCAATTTTGGCATGCATAAAAATGTTTATTTTGTTACAGATTCAGACGAGTTCATTAGTACAAGTTGGTCGGAAGCGGATGAATATCCAATAACGGTAACGTATTCAGATCGAAATAAATTTCAAGATGCATTCACGCGGTTAATGATCATGTCACGTTCGTTTTGGAACGAAGTTTATGATGATTTTAAACGACGGAATTATCCGCGAACCCTCAAATATGGTTGCGATGGAAAAATTAATAAACCATTTTTCGTATTTTATACTAAAATTTTAATTTATATTGGCAAAGCAAAAACATTTAAAGTTTTTACTAAAATTTTCGATACCTTTTCCGGAATTTGCTGGAAGCTGAAGCCACCCAATTTATTGAGGTATTCAAAACGCATTATATCTTTAATGTTGAATAAGTTTGGTATAAGGCCAATATTGAAGAAAATAAAAAATGTCGTAAAACAAAGAAATTAATATATTTAACATCTAATGAGGTTTTTTAAATATGGACTTACAATTTATCGATGAAATCGTTGCACCTAAGTCTCTTAAAGCTTTACAAGCTAAAATTACCAATAAAAATGATAAAGATGTGGTAGAGGGTAGTATTGAAAGTGGCGACGAAAAATATTTAATTGATAATGGTTTACCATCATTTATTGATAATCTAAGTAAAGGTGAATGCAAAGTTCAAGAATTATTTTCAAAATATTGGACGACCTTTGATTTAGATAATATGGTTGCACTTAAAAAAGATTTATACGTTGATAGTCTTAAAAAATTATTGTTAGTTGACAATTTGGATAATGCTGCAGCTCAAACAACAATTAACGCGTACTTGAATTCAAAAAATAAAATCTTAGATGCTGGTTGTGGAGTGGGTTGGATTTGTCGTTTATTCCGCGCTAATGATCAACAGAAATGGTATAACGTGGATATGAGCGATGCGATATTGGTTGCTCATAAAAATTTGCGTACGCATCCTAATAATTTTACAGCGCGGGCGAGCATTGGTTCTCTACCATTCAAAAAACAATATTTTGATTTAATATTTTGTAATGGTGTTATTCATCATACTCCTAATCCAAAAGAAATGTTTACTAACTTGGTTAGCCATCTTGCACCTGGTGGTGATATTTGTATTGCTATGATTCGACGTCAAGCGCCGATGCGAGATTTTGCCGATCAACATATCAGACAATTTTATGATGGTCTTTCGTTTGAAGAAACTATGCAGATTTCCAAATCTTTCTTTGAATTTTCGAAGGAATTAGCTCAGCACGATGTTACGATAAATGTTCCTGCGGGGCTTGAGAAAGTATTAGGCGTTGAAGCCAAATCGTATAAATTAAAAAACCTGATACATACTTATTTTGTGAAATGTTTTTATTCTCCACACTTTTCTGATGAAGAAAATATTTTGCAACAAATGGATTGGTATCAAGCTAAATATGCCTGGCCATTTACCGAAGAGGAATTGATTGATTGGTACAAAGAAGCCGGTTTAGAAAATATTAAAGTATGGGAGCCAAAATTTTCAGAAGAAAAGCATGAGTTGATACGCATTCGGGGAACTAAAAAGAAATAAATATTCAACAAGGTGGTGGATTTTCATCCCCTTGTAATTATTCAGTTCCATTAATATGATGTTTTAAAGATTTATTTAGAAGGATGTTAGCCGTGACTTCCACAGAAATTAAAGACCATGATTCAGCTTTTATCGATTTTTATCGAAGCAATAAAATTTCACCGGTAAGACAACGTGTTGATAATTTAGATTCACATTTCTCTCGTCGACGTTTTTTATATCATTATTTGGGAATTGCGCCCAACTATATCCATAATCGTGAGATTGTAGAATTTGGTCCGGGCTCAGGTCATAATGCGCTTTATACTTCATCCTTGGAGCCTAAGCGTTATCTATTGGTAGATGGAAATGAATATGGTTTGGATGAATGTAAATTAAATATCAAAAATTATTATCCAACCAGTGAATTCCATGAATATGTTCACAGTCGAATAGAAGATTATGACGCGCCTGATAAATTTGATTTGGTGCTTTGTGAAGGCGTTATTCCACATCAAACTAATCCAAGTTTGTTCTTAAGTCATATCGCAGCCAAAGTTAAAGATGGCGGTATGATTGTTATAACCACTGCTGATTATGTGAGTATGCTTTCTGAAGTATTACGTAAAATGATGTGTGTTTATTATGTCGATATGAATGGCCCGGTACCTGAACAACTGGCTGCACTAAGAAAAGTATTTTCATCACATTTAGATACTTTACCTGGAATGTCACGTTTTTATGATGATTGGTTGTATGACAATATGATTCATAAGTGGAAAAATCGCTTATTTAGTATTGCGGACGCTATTCATACCTTGGATAAAACATTTTACGTACAGGGCTCATCACCTAAATTTATTACGGATTGGCGTTGGTATAAAGACATTTATAATGAAAATGTTTGTGTTAATGACCGAGCTGTTCGTCAATACCACGAAAATATCATTAATTTTATCGATTTTCGCGTTGAAAACTTAATTATAGAGGAAGAAAAATCTTTAATCATTCAAAAATATAGTGAAGAACTTTATTGGCTAATGGTTTCTACGGTTGAACAATCTACGATGAGTGCGTATCCGGAAGTGGCGCGAGCGTGCCTAGCGATGCATGATTTGTTGCGAGAGATTTCTCCATTAACAGCGAGTTCTCTACAAGAAGCGAGTTTATTTTTTACTAACCCGGAAAAAAATTCCGAAGCAATTACCAAAAATTTTAAATCTTGGTTTGGTAGAGCTCAGCAATATCTGAGTTTTATTAAAATATGAAAAAACCTATTTATTTAGGTGTGGTGGTTTGGGGAGAAAGACACCGTAATTATTTAATGGATTATTGTGTGCCATCTCTACTTTCTCCCAATAATATACCTGCCTTTAAATTGGGAAAAAAAAATAAATTCATCATAGCCACTCCAGCCTTGGACTGGAAATATATTAGTTCTCACCCTGTCGCTCAAGCGCTGAGTCGATATATAGAAATTATTTTTGTTGAAATTCCGTCCTGTCCACCAGGTTATTCTAGCGTGCTGCACATGGGGATTGGACACAAAATAATAACGCAAATGATGTGGGAGGATAAAGTTTATGGTGGAATCGTAACCTCAGATCAAATTTTTGCTGATGGTTCCATGAAATTTCTGCAAGATATGGCACAAAAAGGCTATGATGCTGTTTTTACGCCATCTTGTTTCCGTACCCGTTCAGATCGTTTATTCCCTGCTATTCATCGCTTTAAACAATCTAATTCGGAATCTAAAAATAATGATTATGTGATTGATATTGCCAAACAGGATTTAGTTAGAGCGATTGATATGTCTATTCACGATTCATTTCGAATATTTGAATGGAGTAAGGTGTGTTATAACTTGTTTTCAGTGGGTGTATATTGGAGGGTATATAAGCGATTTAAATTTAAAGGCTTTATTTATTACACCTTGTCTTGGGCAATGTCATTAGCAGATTACGCTACTGTAGCCGATCATGATATTTCGATGTTAGATACGATGTCTTTTGATGGTCACTACGTGAATAAACATTTCGGGTCTCATAAGAACATCTATTTTGCTACTACTTCAAACGAATTTATTAGTACAAGTTGGTCTGAAGCCGATGAGTTTCCTATTCCGGTAACTTTTTCCGATAAAAATAAGTTACAGGATGCTTTGTTTCGTTTGGAAATCATTTCTAAATCATTTTGGGATGAAATATATGATGATTTTAAGCGGCGGAATTTTCGAACTATTATTTATCCGTGTGAAGAAAAAATTACGAAATATGGCCTAATTTTACGAACCAAAATTTATATTTTTCTGATTAAATCTAAAAAATACAAGTACGTCTCTATTGCGACGGCTTGGATTTTAAAAAAATATTCTACTTGTGTTGAATGGAAGAACGCGACTGTAAAATTTCTGGAAGCTACCGGAAAATTTTTAACTGAGCAATATCAAAAAATCGTAGCATCTATCCTAGCAATCGTCAGGTTGATGAGTAAGATCATTGTCTTTCCACTTAGAATGATTAATTTTGTTTTTAAATTCATTTTAGAAGCTCTTATAATCATAGCAGTTCTACTTTCATTTAAGAACACTAAAGACGTAAAAATATACCAGAGGCTACATAATATACCAATAAAAATAGGTATTAGGCGGATTATCTACAAAAATTTCTCTGTATTTACATTTTTCAGATTTTGGGATCGCATTTTAATTAAAGATAAATTATTATATGCAGGAATTATCCGTCCATTGATTAAATTTGCTTTCCTATATACTAAGGAAGGTTTGGCAAAGGTATACAGAAATACTTTACAAGAGAATACAAATCTAAATCGCCTGGTCGCACGTATAGATAAATTTATCTTCCCCAAATACAAATATTTGTTTTCTAAAATATATATTTTTGTGGCCTATCAAAATTCACCTATATTTAAAAATTATCGACCCAAATTTTATCGTTTATACAAATATCTTGCTCGCGCCGATACTTTTTTGATGTTAAAAGTACGATATTTATTGATACGTATCATAAAATTTATGATACATCGTGAAATAACTTTGGCCAATTTTTTTATGTTAATTTTTAGATTGATTACATATCAAATAAAATCTCTAACTTATTTCGTTACTGAAAACATCAAAAAATTTATTTTTTCATCTGTAAATACGGAGTCAAATTAGGATGAAAGCGAATAATTTTGAGCAGATAAGCTTCGATTTAAACGATCGCAAAGCCATAGTTAATAATCTGAAGCACTATGGCTTTGCTATTGTCCGCAATGTGCTAGATAAAAATCATGTTAAATCACTTCTCGACATGAATACTGATTTTATGGATTATCTTTATCAGGAACTTAGGAAGCTTCCAGAGGATGTCGACATACAAGCGGATTTTCGTGCGGCCATATTAAAAAATATGGAAGTGCAAAGCGGTTACCCAGTTAGCTATGATATGCAGTCTTATTTTGACACGCCTGCAAAGTTTAATTTCCATTTTACCATGCTAAAAAAGTCAGGCGTTTTAAAAGTTATCGCTGATTATTTAAATGATTCAATTGGCTTTATGGGAAACTACTGCTCTTTGCGAATACAACATCCACGTGAACTTAAAAAAGCATTGCCATTTCATCAGGACGCTATACCTGCGTCGTCATCAGATGGACGTGGCGTCGTAATTTGGGTGCCGTTAACGGATATCGATCGTGATACTCCAACACTAGAAATTATTCCGGAGAAAATTCCGAAAGTTTTAGCGCATGGCGGTACTAGCACGAGCTATGCAATTGTTCACGATCACGACGCAACAATTGAAAAATATAAAGCAAGATTAATTTTAGATGATTTAAAAGCGGGTGATGTTCTATTATTTGATTTTAAGACTTTACATCGTACGCATGTATTGGCAGAAATGACCAAAACACGAGTGAGTCTCGATATTCGGTGTATTACTCCAAAGGATCTTCCAAGAAATTTCTATGGCGATTATATTATTGCGGAACATCTTGTAAAATCTACTTTCTTAGAAAAATTAAATTATTTATTTAATTATTTTAAAATGCAATATATTGTTCGGCCAAAACGTTGGGCATTTTATATCGCAAGAGCAATTATTCGAAATATTGTTCGACCAAAACGCTGGGCATTAGTAATTCGAAAAATATTAACTAAATGTTACTTATTAGAAGATAAATCAAAAAAGGTATTATAGTTTTTTAAGCTAGCGACATGACTAAATATCGTATTGCATACACCACGCTTAAAAAACCGATAGTTGATAATAAATAAATAGTGAAAAACCAGAATAATCTGCGACCTTTTTTCATACTAGTACCCTAATTTGTCAACGACCTTACCTCTAAAAATCCGGTAAGAATAATAGGTATAATAGAGCAAGAAAGGCAACATAATGCATGCACCAATTAGCATAAAAATTAGGGTAGACTCATTGGCAGCGGCCTGTAAATAAGTCATATGCCGGGGAACTAAATAGGGATAACTACTGATGATAAAGCCAGCGTAGCACATCAAGAAAATTCCGACTGAGAGCCAGAAGGGCGCGTGATCGTATTTCTTTCTAATACTATACCAATGCAAAGCAAAGAAAATAATCGTCAATATCGGTAAAATCGCAAGATATAGCATGTTCTGTGAATTAAACCAACGTTGTTTGATGGCAGGGTCTAAATAAGGAGACCAAAGACTCACTGCAACGGCGAATAATAAAATAAAATATTGCAGGATTTCTGAAATTTTAAAACACCTACGTTGAAGATCATTGGTTGTTTTAGCAATCAGCCGATTGGCCCCTAGTAATGCATATCCGAAAATTAACGCGATTCCGCACAGTACGCCGAATGGATTTAACCATTGATACAAAGTTAAGGTCGCAGTTCCTTCTGCAAGTTTAAAACCTTGCACGAAAGTGCCAAGCACGATGCCTTGCACAAAAGCGGTAACCAGTGAACCGAAGAAGAAACAATATTCCCAGAAGCGTTTGCTTTTAATGGCTTTTAAACGAAATTCAAACGCCACCCCTCGAAAGAGTAAGGCAATCAGCATGACAAAAATCGGGATATAAATTGCGGGTAATATCGTGCTAAAAGCTATTGGAAATGCACCATATAATGCAGCAGCTCCAAAGACAAGCCAAGTTTCATTACCGTCCCACACGGGTAAAATGACACTAATCATGAGATCACGCTGATGTTCATCGGGAATAAGTGCGGTGAGAATTCCAATTCCTAAATCAAAACCGTCTAAAATGACATACATGATAATTCCAAACGCGATAATTCCGACCCAAATCAGCGCTAGTGTATTCATGGCTTGGGTTCCTCTGCCGTGGATGAAGACATATATTGAAAGGGTTGATCCAAGGGTTTGGCCTCGATATCTGTGGGCCCTTTGCTAATCATTTTATGCAAGAAATAAAAATAAAAATAACCGAAAATAACGCCGTACACGATAAAAATAAGCACGAATGAAACAATGACGTCATGCAGTGGAACTTTAGAAGATGCATCGCCGGTTTTTACTAATCCATAAACGACCCAAGGTTGGCGTCCAACTTCAGCGGTGACCCAACCACACCAAAGCGCGATAAATCCTAGCGGGGCTGAAGCGACAGAGGCACGTAAGAACCATTTGGAGTCATATAATTTATGTTTAATTCGAAGATAAAGCGCAATTAATGCGAGTAACAGCATTAAAAATCCAACGTAAACCATAATTCTAAACGTAAAAAATACGGTAAATACGTTTGGTTGTTCTGATCGAGAGACGGATTTTAATCCCACTAATTCGCCACTCCAGCTATGCGTATTAATAAAAGCAGCACCTCCAGGAACGCCGATTTCCCATAAATTCTTTTGTGCTTTTTGATCGGGTATGGCAAAAATTAAAAATGGAGCGCCTTTTTGCGTTTCCCATACCGCTTCCATCGCTGCAGTTTTCATGGGTTGATACTTGTGATCTAAAACTCCATTCATATCGCCTAAGAAAATTTGCAGAGGAGTTAAAATCAATAAAACGATCCAGCTAAATGCAAAACTAATTTTTGCAAATTGGGTGAATTTATTTTTTAAGATGTAATAACCGGTCACACTGACAACCACAAAACTCGCAACAATATAAGCTGCAACGAGCATATGCAAAAATCGCGGCCACACCATTGGATTCGACAATATTACATCGTACCAACTGGTTACCCTAAAAATGCCACCAACTTCTTTAAATCCAACGGGATGCTGCATCCAACTGTTAGCGGCTAAGATCCAATAAGCAGATAAGGTGGTTCCGATGGTGACTAAAAGAGTGGCGAGAAAATGCAATCTCGGTCCGACTTTTTCCCATCCAAATAACATCACACCCAGGAAACCCGCTTCAATAAAAAAAGCGGTCATGACTTCGTAAGTAAATAATGCGCCGAGCACACCGCCGACGGAACGCGTGAAGCCTGACCAATTGGTGCCAAATTGAAATCCCATGACAATTCCGGAAACCACGCCCATACCAAATGTTAACGCGAAAATTTTTGTCCAGAATTTACAAATCGAACGATAGTTGGGGTCTTTAGTTTTCAACCAAATACCTTCCATAATTGCAAGGAAGATAGATAGACCGATACTAAATGCCGGGAAAAGAATGTGAAAACTCACTGTAAAAGCAAACTGAATGCGAGATAATAAAGTGGTATCCAAAACCATAATAAACTCTTAATGTCTGTTCGCCTGATTGATTATAGCCGTTTCAAAGGACGCTGGGAACAAAAACGTGGAGAACGCCAAGAAAGAATTATTATGTTAAGCCATTCGCGACTCTTGAAATTAGTTCAGCATAACCGCCATAACAAAATTTATTATGTGATTTAATTTCATCATTTGCAGTTTTAACATATAAAAATATTTTATCTGAAAGATAATATTAAATTTCGGTAGGACACGATGCAAGATGATATTGCAAAAGTCGTTGATGGTTTAACATAACATTTCTTCCTCTGCGTCACTATATTCCCGGCGTCCTACAGACTCTCGACCACAAATAGGTCCACGAATTCATTCACCGGCATATCATCAATCACATTGGGATTATCGGTCAAGCGTAAAATTTTGTTTGCCTGAATTTGTGGAAAATGCTGTTTGATACTATGAGTGAATTTTTGTTTGAGCAAGGGTATTCCTTCCGCTCGACGCAGACGATGTCCGATCGGATAATCAATCGAAACTTCTGCAGTACTAGAGCCGTCTTTAAAATAAATTTGAATCGCATTGCCGATGGAACGTTTATCGGGATGCAGATATTCTTCGCTAAAACGTTTTTCCTCGACGACATGCATTTTATTGCGTAATTGATCGATTCGGGGATCGCGTGCAATTTCATCTTCATAATGCTTTGCAGTTAAATCACCGAATAATAACCCAATGGCAGTCATATATTGTAAACAATGGTCGCGATCGGCGGGATTGTATAGAGGACCCTTTTTGTCGATAATTCGGATTGCAGATTGTTGGGTTTTTATTACTATTTTTTCTATGTCATTTAAACGATCGATAATATCGGGATGCAATTGAATAGCTGCTTCAACTGCGGTTTGTGCGTGAAATTCGGCAGGATAAGAAATTTTAAATAAAACATTTTCCATTACATAGCTAGCAAAGGGTTGTTTCAGCACTAATGGTTTTTCGTCAAACAGAACATCGGAAAAACCCCATTTCGGAGCGCTGATCGCACTGGGATAACCCATTTCACCGGTCATTGCAATTAAAGCGAGTTGTACGCCGCGACTTGTCGCATCACCTGCGGCCCACGATTTACGCGAACCGGTATTTGGTGCATGCCGATAAGTTCTAAGGCTTTGTCCGTCTACCCACGCGAGAGATAATGCGTTGCAAATGGTATTAAAATCACCGCCAAAAAATTTAGTGACGACCGCAGTCGTTGCGATTTTCACTAAGATAACGTGATCGAGGCCTACCCGGTTAAAACTATTTTCTAGAGCTAATACGCCTTGAATTTCATGCGCTTTAATCATCGCCTCTAAAACATCCCGCATGATAAACGGAGATTTTTTATTTTTTAAATGTTGACGACTTAAATAATCCGCGACCATTAAAATCCCGCCTAAATTATCGGAAGGATGACCCCATTCTTGCGCTAACCAAGTGTCATTAAAATCTAGCCAACGAATCATCGCGCCAAAATTAAAAGCCGCGCGCACAGGTTCTAATTGATAAGAGGTACCTGGCACATGTGCACCGTCAGATAATGTCGCACCAGGAACAATAGGTCCCAATAATTTAGTGCAACTTGGATAATCCAACGCCATAAACGCGCAAGCGAGAGAATCCAACAAAGTATAATGCACCGTGGACCAAGCTTCTTCATTGGTTATTCGCGTGTTTAATACGTAATTAGCGATGTCTTTAATTTCTTTATCGAAATCAGGACGAACATTATTATTATCGTAATGGGCCATAATACACTCTCTTAACGTTTTTCAATGGGAATAAAAGCGCGTGGTTCGGGGCCGGTATATTCAGATAACGGACGAATAATTTTATTATTTTCTCTTTGTTCAATAATATGTGCAGCCCAACCTGAGATGCGCGCAATAACGAAAATCGGTGTGAACATATTGGTAGGAATTTTTGCCATAGCGTAAGCCGAAGCACTGTAAAAATCTAAATTCGGAAATATTTTTTTCTCATCCCGCATGACTTTTTCAATGCGCTCTGACACGGGATAAAGTTTTTTATCATTTAATTTTTGTGAAAGTTTATGCGACCACTGTTTAATAATATCTGAACGTGGATCGCAATTTTTATACACGCGATGTCCAAAACCCATAATTAATTTTTTGTTTACCAGCATTTCTTTGATGCCTGATTCAGCTTCATCGGGAGTATTAAATTGCTGAATTAAATAATAGGCTTCTTCATTTGCGCCGCCATGTAAGGGTCCACGTAAAGCCCCAATTGCGCCACAAATTGCCGAATAAAAATCACTTAGTGTTGCGGTGATGACGCGTGCTGTAAAAGTTGAGGCATTAAATTCATGTTCTGCATATAAAATTAAAGAAGAATTTAGCATTTCTGTTTGTAATGCATCCGATTTTTTCTGATGTAATAAATGTAGAAAATAACCGGCAGTGTTAGGATCATCTAATTCAGTTTGTATGCGTTTGCCATTGTGTGCGAAGTGATACCAATACATTAACATCGCAGGAACAGTGGCGATAAGTCGAGTTGCAATAGCGGCGGCTTGAGAAGAATTTTTTTCAGGTTCTAAAGACCCCATGACCGAACAACCGGTGCGTAAAATATCCATAGGATGGGAAGAGGCGGGCAGTTGTTCTAATACTTTTTTTAAGGCCTCTGGTAAATTGCGTTGTGAAATTAATTGTTGTTGGTAATGGGTTAATTCAGTTTTAGTTGGTAATCTTCCATATAATAAAAGATAAGCGACTTCTTCAAAGCTCGCATGCATACTTAAATCTTCGATGGAATAACCTCGATAGTGTAAACCAATGCCTTGACCGACCGTGCTAATGGCAGATTTTCCAGCGACAACACCGGCTAAGCCTTGAGAAGTAGCATTCATTATTTCTCTCCTTGTTTCTTGTTAGAGTCACGATTTAATACCGCCATCGTCAAGCGATTGACGGAAATCAAACGACCTTGTTCATCCTTGATTTCAATATGCCAAACCTGGGTACTTCGACCCAGATGAAAAGGTTTTGCGGTTGCAACCACATAACCATTTTGAATTGAACGAATATGATTGGTATTAATATCTAATCCCACACAATATTTGTTAGGCTCGACGCAATAATTAGCTGCGGTACTACCGACGGTTTCTGCGAGAACACACGACGCACCTCCGTGCATAATGCCGAGGGGTTGACGCGTGCGTGAATCGACTGGCATTTTAGCGGTTAAGTAATCATCCCCAAAGTCGATGAATTCAATTCCTAGATGATCAACCATCGTGTTGGCGGAACGTTCTTGAGTAGACCTAAGCGATATTTCTTGTTTCCAAATGCTCATGTTGAAACTCATTAATGATTTTTTGTCGAGAGGCCGAATAGCAAAAAACAATAGAACAAAATCCAGGCTTAATCAATAGATTTTAATGATTGCAGTAATTTAATTTTTTCTCCCGTATCACGGATTTTTCCTTCAATATTGTGCTCTTTAAGTTGCTGCTCAACATCTTGCATCATCTGTTGCAATTCGTATTGTTGCTGGAGATTTGCTTTGGGCATGAGGCGTTGAATTTTTGCGATGAACTGATGACTGTTATTTAAAGTTTCGATTAAATCTTTTTGTAGTTTCACGAGTGTCAATAATAAAATAGCTTGTGGACGCGCCGCCCAGTCTGAAAAAATAAAATTACGATGCTTATGCAGGTGCGGGTATGGCATGGTTACCCCTTGGACTAATTACAGGAGGAATCGCTGTGGGTGAAGAATCAATATGCAAGCTATTTTTCATGGTGGCATCATACGATTTAGAACGAAAATGAATACTTTTAATCGTTTTCTGATGTTCTTGCCGAGAGGTTTCCATGGTTGCTGGATTTAATTGTGTTGTCACTGAAGCGACATGCATTATTTTTGGCACATTTCTAATGCATTTTCGAATATCATGACAGCGGGGAAGAAGGTTTTCGCTGGGAGAAACAGCAGGTGCTTTTCCTTCAAAAAAACGGGAACTTTTTTTAAATTTCTTTTTTAGGATATTGTGGGATCCAAGAGGACCGAAAAGATATTCGTCTCGCGTAATTTTGGGATAAGGCCCTCCCTTACGTAAAACGCGCATATTTGCTTTTCTTTCACTATCAGTTTCGCCGCGTACAGAGCAGACTTGATCCTCAAAAATTCCGTAACCCTGTGTCTCATCGTCAGCATTTACAGGCGCGCCGGTAGCTGATAATGTCATTACCTTTTTTGCGAAGGTGGAAAAATCTTTCGGATCGGCAGGTTGTGCTGGATTCAGCTCACCGGTTTTGTGAAATAATTTTATTTTACGAGCAACATGCAACTCAAGCTCATTGCCACGATCGAGCATGCTCATGCAACCTGTGGTACCAAAACCTAATAAGTTTGCGACCATTAACTGAGTGACGCTAATGTCTAAACGTGAATGTCTTATTTGACGATTTCGCCATGAAGCAAGAAAAGGTTTAATGGGTGCGGCTATTACATACAAAAAACCCGCCAAAATACGGTTTATTCCAAACCAAGGTAAATTAGCTATTCGACGATGTAAGGTGCTAGGCCACATTTCCATGACGTCATATTTTAATTGTTCTAGTAATGGGATGAGGATCGCCATTTTATATCCGTGATCTCTTAAAGCTTGTGATAATTCACGCACTTCATTTGATCTCGTGGGCTCATCAGGGAGTGACCAGGCATAATGTGGTGTTTCTAATTGAGTGATAACTCTAGCTAAATTTGCTAAGTCCTGAGCAGTTAAGCGAGGATCACGTTGTAATAATTTTAAATGGTGAATACCATGTCGTAATAATTCCCGCGGATGATTAACATCTTCATTGGTCACTAATGACAATGGTGCGTGACGATTGATGCAATTATTCGTGGCATATAAACGAAAAATAATTTGGATTTTACCTGCTGGTAGCTCGTTCCCACACTCTAATTTTTTGATAGTCGGATCAAAATAATATGTCTTTGCAGCCATTTGGGCGCTTAATTCTCTAATTGCCGCTTCTTTATTATCTAAGCAACTTCGACTCTTAAACCAATCGGGAGTAAAAAATAATTCACGGCTAATTAAAGTCTGAAATAAAATAGGAATTTCGATAGGTTCATTTGGATTAAATGTCAGGAGGTCTCCCCAGCAATTCAGATAATTAGTTAGCACTAATTTTTCATCGAAAAGGGTTGATTGATTCCAGAAAGTGAGTTCTTTGCGTTCTTTTTTATTGGTGACTTGGAAGGGTTCCGTCATTCCGGAAACTGCATTATGCAGTATCTGCTTTACCTTGCCATTTTCAGGATTGATATAAGCAAAAGTAATCGCATAAGCATTCGGTGGATTAGGTAAACACCGCGTCATGGATGGCATGGAAATGTGTTTCAATATGTCGATGTGCATCTTGGAAAACTTCGCAAACCAGGGGCCTAATTTTTTTAACAAATCTTGATACCATGGGCGAGAAATATTCCAAACTGCATCATTGTCGGATTTAATTTCTAACGGCTGATTAAAACGTAAAAGGTCATTGTCATACGTGCAAATTGCTTGGTTAAAAGACATCTTCCAAAATGCATCACGTGCTAAGTTAATCGCTTGTTTGCCTGCTTTGCGATTTGGCACAATTTCATTTTTGATTAAAAATCCTAATAATACTCCATTTAAATTAATATATTTATTTGCACAGGCTTTTAAAGCATGGCTTTTTTTCTTTTGCAGTTTGGGTATAGTTTCTTCTGGCATTAATTGCTTTCTATTGAATATCTCTCGGCTTTCCTGCATTTGATTACAGAACGATAGAAATAACTCGGCTATTTGGTCTAAATTGATATGACTTTGATTGAGTTGATTGTGACATCGGATTATTTCCAATACGCTGCGTAAGCTATCGATTCCGCGTCCTAAGATGGTTTCGACATCGAGAACCATGTTAGTGTTTTCTTTGGGGAAATAAACCCTAACTTCTTGTCCTTTAAAAGAAATAACCTCAGATTCGCGATCTAAAATTAAAGTTCTAAGTGATTTTAGTAAAGCATCATTCAACGCTTCATCGGGGTGGTCAATTAATTTTTCGGCAAAATCCTTCAACTTGCTTTGATACCTAGCACAAGCTGCTTGTGATTTCTCAACCGCACGTGAAAAATCAATAGCATCAACAAGGGCTTGGACATCTTCTTGAGGTAAAAACATGAGTTTATCTCCGGGCGACGGCATAGAGGATATTATATACTGAGCTCCCAAACTTGGGAGGTTCTCAGGGTTTTAGAGTTAGGATATTGAATCATCTTTAAAAAAATAATTAAGAAATAGTTAGGTGGTAGTTATTAACTGTAGCCTGGATCGGCAGATCCAGGAAATAAATAAGAACCCGGATCTTCGATCCGGGCTACAGGTGTGATTAATCGTACCCTGGATCGCAGATCCAGGAAAAATAAATCATGATTTCCGATCTTCGGGCGACAGGTGTGATTAATCGTAGCCTGGATCGCAGATCCAGGAAAAATAAATCATGATTTCCAATTTTCGGGCGACAGGTGTGATTAATCGTAGCCTGGATCGCAGATCCAGGAAAAATAAATCATGATTTCCAATTTCCGGGCGACAGGTGTGATTAATTGTAGCCTGGATCGCAGATCCAGGAAAAATAAATCATGATTCCCGATTTTCGGGCGACAGGTGTGATTAATAGTAGCCTGGATCGCAGATCCAGGAAAAATAAATCATGATTTCCGATTTTCGGGCGACAGGTGTGATTAATTGTAGCCTGGATCGCAGATCCAGGAAAAATAAATCATGATTTCCTATTTTCGGGCGACAGGTGTGATTAATTGTAGCCTGGATCGCAGATCCAGGAAAAATAAATCATGATTTCCGATCTTCGGGCAACAGGTGTGATTAATTGTAGCCTGGATCGCAGATCCAGGAAAAATAAATCATGATTTCCGATCTTCGGGCAACAGGTGTGATTAATCGTAGCCTGGATCGCAGATCCAGGAAAAATAAATCATGATTTTCGATCTTCGGGCGACAGGTGTGATTAATCGTACCCTGGATCGCAGATCCAGGAAAAATAAATCATGATTTCCGATCTTCGGGCAACAGGTGCGCTGACTCTGCTAAAGCTCTAATTTGTTTAAAATTCCAATCGATGAGTAATTCACCATTGCGAAATACAGGCTGCAATAAATTTTCAGATGTAACCTGTTCTTTACGAACGGTGTGGATTCCCGTTTGATCTTTGATTAAAGCCAAACGACCACGTTTGGAAATTTTGCTATGATCGGTAATGGGATCTTTAAAAACGTCATGCCATTTGCCATTTCGTTCAATGGCATTCGCTTTCATCGCAAATTCTAAGGTGTCACGATTAAATTTTTGCAGCAAGGCGCCGCCCATTCCAAATGTCACATTATCAGCGCTGATACCTCTTTTTTTCATGGATTTTAAACAGTCAGCAATGCTATTAATGTTAACGCTGTCACCTTGAATAATTCGAATATTATCGGGTAATAAACGAAAGCCTTTACTATTTGTTTTGAAGCCAAAACGAGTCATTAATAATTCGATGGTTTGAGTAACTATTTTCGCAGGCTCGCCGCTATCCGGTCGGATCACTAAAATGCCGAGATTATTTTTTACTTGCTCATGCAGCTGTTGGCCCCAAATATTATTAATCGCATGCCAAATATCAAATGAATCACTCACGACCGAAACCATTTTCTTTTCACCAGAAAATATTTGCAAAATATGTGAATAAGCATCTTTTTCGTGTTCTTTGCCCCAACAACAAATGGTGGAATGTTCCGCGGCAGGAATCGAATATCCTGCCATCGGTTCATGATAATAACGTGCTGCAGCTAATAAGGCGGATAAAGTATCTGTTCCTGCAAAATTAACTAAATGTGCGATGCCACCTAAATGCGCGGATTCAAACGAGCTTACGCCCCGTGCACCAAAATCGTGGAGTTTAAATGGTAGCTCTTTTAGACTATCGGATGTTTCTTCTAAATAACGTCGAATAATCGATTTGCAGTGCCAAGAATGTGTGGCTACAGTGGTAGGATACCAGATCGCACGTAATAAAGCTGTCTCAATATAACTAGTTAGCCAATAGCATTGTGGATCGGTATTAATGATTTGCACCATCACATTAGAAAAAGGAAGCACCATGCCTTCAGGAATAGCCTCAATTTCCAAAGGTAAATAGCCATTATGTCTTGCTAAAATATATTCCCAGCCTTGACGATTAAAGGGTAAGCCATGATGTTTAAATATCGTTTCTGCTTCGTCGATATCTGCAAGGGAAATGGGTTTCGATAAATATTCTTTTAAAAACATTTGTAAACCAAAAAAAACCACGGGATTGTATTGGCCGCCGCGACTTTCAATATAACTTGAGACGTAAGTTGTATTCGGTGGATATTGTAAATAATGTGAGGCTTTATAAGAATCAGTATTTAAAATTAAATTGCAAGGTAATGCCATTAACGACTCTCTATTTATTGATATTTAATGGAGGTAAAGTGAAATCTGTATCTAAAGCTAATTTCAAATATTTATAATAACTGGCTACTGCGGAATTAATGGCAGCGACTAAACCTAAACGTCCATCGAGAAAACCTTTTTTTAGAAAATACATTTTAATAAAGCTGATGAATGCAGCAGTTATTGCTTTAGTCAGTGATGAAGAAGCAGCATCAGAACGTTTGCGTTCTGCGCCTAACTCGGAATAAAGATTCATTTTTAAAATCCATTCACCAATATTTCGATAAGAATAATGTAGCATAGGCTCACTGATTCTGCCGATTTTGCCGTTGACGATTGGGTATTCATGCACGATGTCATCGCTAAATTGAGTTTGCTCTCGACGAAATAAACGTAAAGGGGCATCCGTGCATCCGCTATGATAGATCGTTTTACCGGCAAAAATCATGAGACGTTTAATTCGATAACCACAAAATGTAGAATTTTGGATGGCGTGTAGAATAGCGTTTTGGCATGCTTGCGTTAGGGTTTCATCGGCATCGATCGAAAGCACCCAGGTTTTTTCTGCGAGATTAAGTGCACGTTGTTTTTGAATGCCAAAGCCTTGCCAATCTGTCACTTTAACTTTATTGGTATAACGTTGGCAAATCTCAAGAGTGCCATCAGTGCTACCCGAATCGAGTACGATAATTTCGTCGGCGATAGAATGAATAGACTGTAGACATGCTTCAATCGTATTGGCATTATTTTTGGTAATAATGGTAACTGATAATTGTGATTTAGATATAAAATCCATTTTTCCTCACCCTATTTTTCCAAAATGGATATGATAATACATTGAAACCTCAAGACGGAAAAGAAATATGACCAGCATGCTTAGTATAGGATTAATGAGTGGCACCTCCATGGATGGTATTGATGTAGCTTTGTTAGATACCGATGGTGAACGATCTATTAAAGGGCTGGGACATACCTCGCTAACTTACACTCCCGCATTTAAAATTTTATTGAAAGCGGCGGAATATGCGATCCGAAAGCATCGAGGTAATATTGAAACTGCGAAAGAAAATTATTCGGCTACACTTGAAGAATATCTCACTCAAAAACTGCAGCATCCGCTAGCAAAGCAAAAGGTCCTTGAATTAACAGATTATTTGCAGGGTGATTTATCATTGGATGCGGTTATTAAACACTCCACCGATCTGCATGCTGTGGTCGTAAAAAAATTATTAGAGGAATTAAATTATCAAACTTCGCAAATTGCCTTGGTGGGTTATCACGGACAAACTTTATTTCATAGTCCTGCAACACAAATTTCCATCATCGTTGGTGACGGACAATGTTTGGCAGATCGATTGCAAATACCAGTGGTTAATGACTTTCGTAGCAATGATATAATCGCAGGAGGTGAGGGTGCTCCGTTAGCGCCGATTTATCATCAAGCTTTGGCCGTGCGCGACGGAAAAATTCCTTCGTTAGTGATTAATTGTGGTGGAATCGCGAATATTACCCTTATTCCGAATTCAGAAGTTTTAGATTTAATAGCATTTGACACTGGTCCCGGTAACGGATTAATTGATAATTTAGTTCGTCTTCGAACTCAAGGTCAAGAAAATATGGATCGCGATGGGAATTATGCGAAACAAGGAAAAGTAATCCCAACTATTTTAACGCAATTATATGAAAAAGCAGTAATTAAAAATGGCAAAAATTATTTTGATTTATTACCGCCGAAATCATTGGATATCGGAGATTTATTTTTAATTCCTGAATTAGATGATTTATCACTACCCGATGCATGTGCTACTTTAGCGGCATTTACCGCAGATAGTATCGTCATGAGTCTTTCCGCATTAAAAATAAATTTACCCAAGCATTTGATTTTAGCTGGCGGAGGTTGGAATAATCCGATGATATTGTACGAGTTACAAGCACGAGTGATCTGCAATTGGGGGGAAACTGAAATAATATTAGCGGATAAAATCGGTTGGAATAGTCAAGCGCTGGAGGCAGAGATTTTTGCTTATTTAGCAGTGCGCAGTTTAAAAAATAAGGTTCTGAGCGTGCCCGGCACCACTGGCGTTTCACAGGCGCTATCAGGGGGTCGAATTTATAATCCAATTTATTTTTAATTTTATTTTTATAGTAAGCATTTCTTCAATGTCTTAATCCTAAGTTGCAAATAGTTTAACCAAATATACTATAGTCGAGTTATAGCGACAGTCGGAAAGGAGAGTGTTGTGAAAAAGCTTACGTTATTATTCGCTACTGCCGGTTTAGTTGCAGGTCTGGCATTCATGCCAACTGAAAGTGCAACGGCTGGTTTCTATCGTTGCGGATACCATCATTGCTGGTGGGTACCCGGTTTTAGAGGGTATCGCTATCGCTGGTATGGTTATCGTTGGACTTATCCGCGTTATCGTTATCGATATAATTGGTATCGTCCTTATTATCGATATCACTGGCATCGACCCTATCGTTGGCATTATCGTTATCGCTATCGATGGTAATTTTCGCTTTTGGCGGCTAACCGTTTTTTACGGTTAGCCGTTATTTTGTAACCCGGATCTACGATCCAGGCTACGAGTATTTTACCATTGACACTGAGATTTAATATGACGCTCCGCTAATAACTGACAAATTCGTGGTAATAATCGTTTTGTCTCGTTAATTCCAGCGTTAACTAACACTTGTTTTTGTGAGCTATCAAAAACGCCAGTTTGTCCGACATTCGGTTGAATAACCACATCTGCATCATGAAAACTCGAGTTATCTAATTCTTTCATTCGAATTAAATCACTTCGATGTAATACGCTCATAATACTAGTGATTTTTGCCGGTGGTAATTGTTTCGAAATATCAACCGCAATAATTATTTTTGGATGATAGGTTTTTGCAATATCAACGGCAACGGGATCGGTAATACCGCCGTCAATATAACGATGACCATTAATCCAAACGGGTTCGAAAAAAGGCGGCAAAGCGGAGGATGCGTTAATAGCGGGTGCGATTGCGCCTTCTTTTAAAGCTGTGGTTTCACCGGAATCGAGATCAGTGGCAACCGCAATAAATTTAATTTTTAAATCTTTAAAACTTTGCACGCTTAAATGCTGAAGGAAGAAGTCCTGAACTTTCTTATCATCAAACGGTCCTTGGAAAAGTTTCAATAATGAGAAATGGATAAAATCGCCTGGCTTCGTATTTAAAAATACTTTATCGAGATTTTTAATGTGGGGGTTATCAGCATAAAGCACGCCGACGAAACTCCCCACACTCGTCCCTACGATTAAATCGATAGGGATGTGAGCTTGTTCAAGCACTTTGATGACGCCTAAATGTGCATACCCACGGGCGCCACCACCGCCTAAAACTAAAGCGACGCGCACGGGTTTACTCGCCGTTGCGATAGCGCTAAATGTAATCAAAGTCATCATTAAAATAATTAAAGCTTTTATTCTCATAGTTGTAATAACTCGCTGAAACAAAGTCCTTTTGTTTAAATTGTTAAATTCTGAAGCATTAAGTTTACCTTATTTATTTTTCACTGGCGATCAAATTTTGCAGATCATTTATTGAGCAATGCAAATAAAATGTGTCATACTTGATAGAGGATGCAAAAGATAAGGTAAGATTATGAAATTATTTAGTAAAACACTAATTGCAGGGTTTGCTTTAAGTGGTGGGCTAATGGGTTTAACCTTAGCACCCACGACGATACAAGCGGGCGTGCGTTATTATCATTTCCATAACGTGCATTACATCGATGGCAGACGTTATGTGCATAACTATACGGTGACCCACCGAACAGGTTCTGCTGGCGTACGTCATTACTATTACCATCATACGTATCGTTATCATTACCGGTAGCCCGGATCGAAGCTCCGGGATTATTATTTATTTTCCTGGATCTGCGATCCAGGCTACGATTTACCGTGTTGCGCGTATCGAAGATCTGGGATTATTATTTATTTTCCTGGATCTGCGATCCAGGCTACGATTCACCGTGTTGCGCGTATCGAAGATCTGGGATTATTATTTACTTTCCTGGATCTACGATCCAGGCTACGATTTACCGTGTTGCGCGTATCGTGTCGGGGATTATTATTTATTTTCCTGGATCTGCGATCCAGGCTACGATTCACGAAATTGCGCTGAGCTCAGCCAAATAATTCGGCGTTAGGCGTCGTAATAAATTTCGCAAGCGCAGAATAATAACAATGGCTCCAACAGCGATGCCTAGGGTTAAGCCATACCAAATTCCCTCTGCCTGCATATCCCATATAAAACTAAATACGTAAGCGGAAGTGAGGCCTACCAACCAAAATCCAATAAATGAGGCGAGCATCGGAAAACGCGTGTCTTTTAATCCACGTAATGCACCAAATCCAATAATTCGAAAATTATCAAATATTAATAAAATACCGGCGATAGACATTAAGGAGCTTGCATCGTGAATTAAAGTTGCATTGGCGGGGTTATTGATATTCAAATCCAAACGAAAAAATATCTCTGGAATAAAATAAAAGGCAATGGCTACCAACGAAATACAACAAAAGTTTAAAAGCATGCCTACAGAAGCCGCATATTTTGCTCCCATTAAATCTTGGCGCCCGACTGCGTGACCGACACGAATCGTCACCGCTTGCGACATTGCAAATACTAGTGTGATCGCAAAACTAAGGTATTGTAATGCTAACTGGTGTGCTGCTAATGATGTCGTGCCAAAGTGTCCCATCCATAAAGTGGTAACGGCAAAGGTGCTGACTTCAATAACCGACATAAATCCCATCGGCAAGCCAATCTGAAAAAATAGCTTTAAAAATTTAAAATTGATTTTTCCAACACGTGCAAAAATTTTAAATGCAGAATATTGTTTTGACTTAAATAAATAAAACAATAATGATATGGCAGATAAAGTATAAGTAATGGCTAATCCATAGCCGATTCCAGCAATACCACAAGTAGGTAGATGTAGTTTCCCGAAAACCAACACATAAATTAGCGGAATTTCGATAGGAACGACTAACAAACTGATGCGTAAAACAATCTTCGCGCGCCCGATTCCTGTGAGAAATTGTTCATTGATAATTAAGGTAATCAAACCGGGCAGGGTCCAAAATAAAGAATATAAATATTGTTTTGCCAGAATTAAAACTTCTTGTGGTTGTGCGCTAAATTTCAGAAAAAATGGGACGCAGCAAAGTATTAAAATTAACGAAGCGATAATAAATATTCCCAATAAATAAGCCTGTCCCATGATTTTGCTGATCGCGTTATTATTTTTAGCACCATATTGATGTGAAATTAAAATGCTGACCGCATTTAAAATGCCAAAGAAAAAAATCGATAACGTAAACCAAATCATTGAAACTAATACGCTGGCAGCTAACGCGTTTTTACCTAAATGCGCAACCATGGTCGTACTAATAAAACCTGTACAAGCATAAACTAATTGTGAAGCGATTAACGGAACGCTGAGAGAGAAAGTACTTTTGATTTCACTCTTGATAGAGTGGGGATTTTGCTGATTCATGGTTACAACTCATTAAGTAAGCCTGGATCGAAGATCCAGGAACATTGTTGCCACTGTACGGGAACTAAACGAACCCGTCAAATTGTACACTATATGTACATAAATATTTCACTTGTACAAATGTTGCTTCGTGAAAATCATTTTGTTAAACTCCACTTAAGTATTTGTGCATAGGTAGTTCTACTTAAGTACAGTGCGAGGCGAGCAAGTGAGCGACAGCAATTTTTCTTCTTTGTGCTATCCAGTGCTAAGGATTCTTCAATTTCAGCTTATTTAATGGATGATACGCCTGATCCCCGATGAAGGGGGTGGAAAATGACGTACACCCACACACATAAATAAGGCTGAAATGATTAAGACTCACGACGTTTTGCCACCACTAGATTGCACTTTGCATCAGTTATTTGAACGGCAGGTTTTATTAACGCCGGATAAAATTGCTTTATCTTTTCAAAACGTCAAACTCACTTATCGCGAACTCAACGAAAAAAGCAATCAATTAGCGCATTATTTAAAAAACAAATTTCAAATTGGACGTTCAGCAGATGAGATTGTAGTTCTATGCTTAGATCGTAGCGCTGAGATGGTAATCAGCATTTTAGCAATACTGAAAGCGGGTGCATCGTATGTGCCATTAATATCTAATAAATTATCGGATCGGTTTCAGTATATTCTCAGCGATGTACAGAGTCATCTGCTTATTACTCAACATGAGCCTCTTCAACAAATTAAAACGGTAATCGATCAATTCCCAAATTTAAATACCATTGCATTAGATGATGAGACTATTCAAAATGAAATAAATCAATATCCCACATCGAATTTGTCGCATACGGGAAATCCCAGAAACTTAGCTTATGTATTATATACTTCGGGCACAACAGGCAAGCCTAAGGGTGTTATGCTGGAGCATGTTTCCATTACTAATCGAATATTGGAAATGATTCAGATTTCCAAGATCGATTCGCAAGATAAATATATTTTTAAAACCAGCTATGTATTTGATGTTTCCGTGTCGGATATTTTCGCGCACTTGTTGGTGGGTGCTGAAATAGTGATAACAAAAAGCGAATTTGATCTAGCAGAACTTTCTGTTTTATTACAAGATTCTGCTATTACCTCGATTCATTTAGTGCCTTCCCAATACCACACCATTGCGCCTTTTCTAATAAAAAGCTCTATCCAAAAAATTTATTTTAGTGGTGAAAGTCTAAATAGCACGATCGTCGAGGCGTTAAAAGATCGCATGATTGTTAATTACTATGGCCCTACCGAAACTGGAGAAGTGACTAGCTATATCCCGCGGATGCCAGATGAAGCTCAAATTATCGGAAGTGCATTTGCCAATACTGAATTGTATGTGTTAGACGAGAACCTACAGCTCACTGAAAAGGGTGAGTTATATGTTGGAGGTCTTTGTTTGGCGCGTGGTTATTTAAATTTGTCTGATTTAACCAACGCACGATTTATTGCAAACCCGTTTAAAGAAAACGAAAAATTGTATAAGACGGGTGATCTTGTTAAACAATTAGCGAACGGAAATATTGAATATATTGGGCGTAATGATTTTCAAATTAAATTGCGTGGCTATCGAGTCGAGTTAGGAGAAATCGAGCATGCTTTAATTAGTTGCGAAAAAATAAAAAATGCGGCAGTTCTGGTAAAGGAAAGGTTAACGGGACTTAATAAAATAAAATATCTCGTTGCCTATTATGTAGCGGATGAAGTTGTTGAGCATAAAATTTTGTTATCCCAGCTACAAACAAAATTGCCCGACTATATGTTGCCAGAATTATTGATTGCGTTACCTCATTTTCCTTTAACCAGTAATGGAAAATTAGATCGTAGTCAACTGCCAGAACCTAATCCAAGCTTGTTAAAAAGCAATTATGTGCCACCGCAAAATGATTCGCACACAAAAGCGTGTGAGATTTGGCAGAAAATTTTAGGTTTAAAATTAATTGGAATTACGGATGATTTTTTCAAATTAGGTGGTAATTCACTATTAGCGATGCAAGCGGCTTATCAAATCTCACAAGTTTGGAATTGTGCAATCTCCGCGGTCGATATTTTTGAATATAAGACTATTGCTGATTTATGGCTAAAGTGCCAACACGAGAAAATAAATCATATTACAATTTTAAATGCCAAATCTATCTTGTCATTTGCGCAAGAGAGATTATGGTTTATCGAACAATATGAAAATGGGACCAATGCCTATCATATTCCTATTTTATTAAAACTAAACAAATCGGCAGATTTGAAAGCATTGAAAGACAGTTTGAATGATCTCATTCAAAGACATGATATTTTACGCACCTTAATTGTAGAGGATAAAGAGAGCGGTGTTGCATTTCCATCGATCGTTGATCGTGGATTGAATTTTGAAAATCGTATCTATTCTACGGAGCAGGACCTTCAACGGCAGCTGCGCAACGACGTCAGTGCTTTATTTAATTTACGCACTGAAATTCCTATGCGCGCTTACCTATATCAGAATGCGCAAGATAACATGGTTTTGATTAATATACATCACATTGCTTTTGATGGGTGGTCTTTCGATATTTTTATTCGGGAATTGTCGACATATTATGAGTATCATTCTTTTAATAAGTCCCTTGAATTACCCCAACATGAAATTAACTATCACGATTTTGCTCGATGGCAGCGGGATTATTTACGAGGAGAAGTTTTTAATCAGCAAGTCAATTATTGGCTGAATAAATTAAAAGATTACATGCCATTACAACTTCCTATTGATAAAGTACGACCAACGAAAATTAATTATCATGGCAAAACTATTTCATTTATTTTAGATGAGGAATTGTCAGCACAATTAAAACAATTATCACAAGCCAAGGGAACTACACTGTATGTGGTGATGCTGACTGTGTTTAACATATTGCTGAGTAAGTACACGGGCCAGCAAGATATTATTTTAGGTACACCCGTAGCTAACCGTCATTATCCACAAATTGAAAATGTGATTGGATTTTTTGTTAATAGTTTAGTGTTAAGATCGCAAATTTACAAAGATTGGTCGATTAACGAAGCTATTACTTACACCCATCAAAATTTAATTGAGGCTCAACATTATCAAGAATTGCCGTTTGAAAAATTAGTAGAGGCTCTCAAACAGACTCCTGACAACACTCGACATCCTATTTTTCAAGTGATGTTTGGCATAGAAAGTTTTGACTTTAACCAAGAAAAATTGCCTTTCACGTTGCAGGAAACACATCATTTGTATGATGTTGCTAAATTTGATTTGAGCTTATTTGTCAATGACAGTCAAAAGCAATTAACGGGTTATGTTAATTATGCGACTAGCTTATTTGAGCAAGAGACTATTCAACGCTTAATTCAGCATTATATCTTTTTGTTACAACAGATTGTTAGAACTCCTGAACAAAACATACAGACGTTATCTTTATTGACATCTGAAGAGTTCAAATTATTAATAAATCAATACGCAACGCCAATTCCTTATCCAAGCTCAGAAACGATTGTAAAAGCATTTGAAACTCAGGCTGAAAAAAATCCTAATAACATCGCATTAGTTTTTCAAACTAAAGAATTAACTTATCGTGAGCTCAGCCAAAAATCCAATCAATTAGCACATTATTTACGAAGTGTGAGCAACAATGACTTAATTGCGATTTTTATGGATCGTAGTTTGGAAATGCTAATTGCGATAATAGCAGTTTTGAAAGCGGGATCGGCTTATGTTCCGATCGATCCCAATAATCCCAGTGAGCGTATTAATTATATTATCAATGATAGTCGAACCCCTTTGGTTTTGACTCAACAGCATCTGGCTCGCAAATTATCTCATTCGAAACTAATTGACATTAATCAGTTTAATTATGCCGAATATCCAGATGTTAATTTAGACCATGATCGAACCGGTCATGATTTAGCTTATGTGATATATACCTCGGGTACGACCGGAAACCCGAAGGGAGTATTACAAACACATGGCAATGTTATTCGATTGTTTAGCGCTACCCAAGATTATTATCAATTTAGTGATAAAGATATTTGGACGTTATTTCACTCTTACGCATTTGACTTTTCTGTCTGGGAGATTTGGGGTGCTTTGTTATATGGTGGGAAATTAATTATTCCTGATAAATCTGATATTCAGGATTTTACGCATTTTTATCGATTATGCAAAACTTATAGCATAAGCATTTTAAACCAAACTCCAACGGCATTTTATCAATTTATTCAAACTGCCACTCACAGACTGGAAAACCTGCGTTTTGTCATTTTTGGAGGAGAAGCATTAAATATCCGACAAATTAAACCCTGGTGGGACAAATTCGGCTGTGCTCAACCCAAACTGGTTAATATGTATGGGATTACCGAAACGACCGTGCACGTAACGCTAAAAGAATTACACCTTCATGATAGTAGTAATAGCATTGGAAAACCACTGAAAGATTTAAAAGCATATGTATTGGATTCAAAATTAGTTCCCGTACCGATTGGGGTAACAGGTGAGCTTTATATTGGTGGTGCGGGTTTAGCACGAGAATATTTAAATCGTCCTGAATTAACAAGAGAACGCTTTATTCAAAATCCATTTATACCGAGTGAACGTATTTATAAAACCGGTGATTTAGTTCGATGGTTAAACAATGGAGAATTAGAATATATCGGTCGCAATGACTTTCAAGTAAAAATTCATGGATTTCGCATTGAATTGGGTGAAATTGAAAAAGCATTAGCTAATCACGATGCCATTCAACAAAATTTTGTTATGGTCAAGGAGCGAGAGGGGAATAAATATTTAGTGGCATATTATGCAGCTAAAGATGTATTGAACAACGACGCTTTAATGCAATATCTTTCACTATCCTTGCCACATTATATGATCCCTAAAATTTATATTCATTTAGATCAAATACCGTTAACTATCAATGGCAAATTAAATATTAACGCTTTACCTTCGCATGAATTGACGTCAGAATCGGAAAATTATGTGGCTCCCGGTAGTGAAAATGAGTTGGCGTTAACTGAAATTTGGCAATTGCTTTTGGGCGTTGCGAAAGTTGGTGTGACGGACGATTTCTTTAAATTAGGCGGCAATTCGATTTTAGCTATGCAGGCAGCGCATCAAATGTCGAGAAAGCTTAATTATCAGATTGAAGTTGCTAGTTTATTCCGTTTGCGAACGATCGCTAATATATTAGCCCAACAAACTAGAAATAATATTCATATTGCTAAGCAAAATAGAAATCGTGCTCCCTTATCATTTGCACAAGAACGATTATGGTTTATTGAACAATATGAAGAGGGCACTCATGCCTACCATATTCCACTACTATTTGAATTAAATGCCACGGTTGATATCGAGCTATTCAAACAGAGTCTGTATCAGATAGTTGAGCGACATGAAGTATTAAGGACAATTTTAGTTGCTGATCCTAATGGTGGTTACCAGAAGATTTTACCTAATCAATTTAAAATTCAAGAAAAATATACACCATTAGAGTTTCTAACAGAGGAATTAACACAATATATTAAAATTCCTTTTCTTTTAAATTTACAGCCCCCAATTCGAAGCACTATCTATCACGTCGATGGACAACGCTATGCTCTAATATTAATTCATCACATTGCTTTTGATGGCTGGTCAACAGCTTTGTTTTGCAAGGAATTAGTGCTTATTTATCAAAATCAAGCAAACGATTTATTGCCTGCGCTGGAAATACAATACCAAGATTTTGCAGGTTGGCAGCGGGATTATTTAAAAGATCAAGTATTAGATCGACAAATTCGATACTGGAAAAATAAATTAGCGAACTTTGAAATACTACGCTTACCAATCGATAAAATACGACCTCTGAAAATTGATTATACCGGCAAAGATCATCTTTTTAGTTTAGACGCCGATTTAAGTTTTAAACTGCGATCTTTGGCTAAAGCTAGGAAAACTACACTTTACACCGTATTGCTCGCAGCGTTTTATATTTTATTGCATAAATATACAGAACAATCTGACATTGTCATAGGCACTCCGATAGCTAATCGTCATTATCAACAAGTGGAAAATTTAATTGGATTTTTTGTTAATAGTTTAGCTTTACGGTTGAAAATCAATTCCGAGAAAAGCTATTTAGAGTTAATTAAAGAGACGGAATCCACTTTAACTGAAGCTCACGAATATCAGGATCTTACTTTTGAAAAACTCGTAGAAGCATTGAAAATTGAAAAAGATCTAACAAGACACCCTGTTTTTCAGGTGATGTTTTCCGTGCAAAATTTTGCGCCTGACCTACAGGATTTTAAATTTTTGCCAGTTTATGACTACTATCAAATTGCAAAGTTTGATTTAAGCGTATTTATTGATGATGGTCAGGATAATTTATACGGTACTTTTAATTATGCAACCAGTTTATTTGAACCCGAAACGATTCAGCAATTTGTTACACATTATCAAAACATATTACAACAATTAGTTGAGCAGCCAGAGCAATCCATTAAGAATTTATCAGTTCTAACGGCAGCGGAATATCAAACTCTCATTTTTGATTGGAATAATACTCAATTTGATTTTCCCAATTTGTGCATGCATGAATTATTTGAAGCTCAAGTGATAAAAACTCCACAAAATATTGCAGTTGAGTTTGAAGGTGAAACACTGACTTATCACGAATTAAATATCCGTTCTAATCAACTGGCAAATTATATTCGTGCTTGGTATACGGACACACTCAAAAGTGCGATTACGACGGATACATTAATTGTATTATGTCTGGATCGTAGTTTAGAAATGTTAGTGAGTATTCTAGGTGTATTAAAAGCCGGTGGTGCTTACGTCCCTGTAGATCCTCATCATCCACCAGAACGAATTCAGTACATTTTAAATGATACTAAGGCTGCTCTTGCTTTAACACAGCGACATTTGGCGGATAAAGTAAGCACATTAAATGTTATTGAACTGGATAAACAGGATTTCAAATCCTATTCTACTCAAAATCCATCATCAATTAACGAACCAACTGACTTAGCCTATGTTATTTATACTTCTGGCACCACAGGAAAACCTAAAGGAGTAGCAATTCCGCATCGAGGTGCGGTTAATCGAATTCATTGGATGCAGCAGAAATACGGTTTAACTGCACAAGACCGCATTTTGCAAAAAACATCGTATGCCTTTGACGTTTCAGTGTGGGAATTATTCTGGGCTATTTGGTATGGTGGCAGCGTCGTATTTGCTAAGCCAGAAGGACAAAAAGATAATGAGTATTTATTGAATTTAATCCAGCAGAGCAAAATTAGTATTCTACATTTTGTACCTTCGATGTTTGCAGCATTTTTAAGTTCATTACAGGAAAAACAGTTCTTTCCTGACTCTCTTCGTTATATTTTTTGCAGTGGTGAAGTGCTATCTATTTCTCTGGTGCGATTATTTAAAAAATTAAATCAAACCCATCATGCAGAGCTTCATAATTTATATGGTCCTACCGAAGCTTCCATCGACGTGACGTATTACGACTGTAATACATTTGACAATGTCTGCATTGGAAAGCCTATTCATAATACCCAATTATATATTTTAGATAAGCAATTAAATCCTGTTCCTATTGGGGTTACAGGAGAACTTTATATTGGTGGAATTGGCTTAGCTCGAGGTTATTTAAATCGAGATGAATTAACCAGAGATCGATTTATCGTAAATCCATTTATTCCAGATAGTAGATTGTATAAAACTGGTGATCTGGCTCGTTGGTTAGCAGATGGTAATGTCGAATATTTAGGACGTAATGATTTTCAAGTCAAAATTCGAGGCTTTCGCATTGAGCTGGGTGAGATCGAAAATGTGTTATCTGCGCATCCTGAAATTCATCAGAGTGTCGTGATCGTCAAGCAAAACTCCAACTCACCTCAACTTATTGGCTATTATGTTGCTGATAACGAGATTAATTCCGAAAGCTTGTTGAGTCATCTGCGGCTAAAGTTACCAGATTATATGATTCCGCAGACACTCATGCATCTACCACTATTACCGTTAACGGTTAATGGAAAACTAGATAGACAAGCTTTGCCCGACGTAAATTTCTCAGAAGTCACATCTTTCATAGTACCAGTGAATTCTATCGAAGATAACCTTTGTCAAATTTGGGCTGAAGTTCTCGGCTTATCCAGAGATCGAGTAGGTGTAAATGATGACTTCTTTAAGCTAGGTGGTGACAGTATTTTAGCTATCCGCTTGGTGAGTAAAATAAATCATTATTTCAATTCAGATATTAAAGTCCGCGATATCTTCGATTGTAGACAAATTAATAAATTAGTTGAACGTGTTCAAATTGGTCAGTCGCAAATAGATGTCTATTTGCCATTTAGTTTAATTAATAAAGACGACTATCAAAATGAGCTTGATTTTAATTTAATCGAGGATATTTTTCCTGCGAGTCTTTTACAGGTTGGCATGCTGTTGGAATCCAGTTTAAATTCAAAAGGAACTTATCACGATGTATTTAGATATCAAATCAATGCACCCTTTAATTTAGCAAAATTAAATCAGGTTTGGGATCAATTAATTCATAAAAATCCATTGCTTAGAGCTGCTTTTATCACTAATAACGATAATGGCTGGTCCCTGGTTATCTATAAAAGCATTAACCTCAACTATGCTTATTGTGTTGACCAAGATGTCACTCAATTAATTCAGCAGGAAAAGTCGGATAGTTTTGACTTCGCAAAGCCAGGATTGTTTAAAGTGATTATTAATGATTTAGGCAATCGTTTTGATTTTATTTTTTCATTTCATCATGCTATTACGGATGGTTGGAGTGTGGCGTCATTGATGAATGAATTTGTGCAAGCTTATTTAAACAATCAATTTCAACTGAGCTATGCTGAATTTATTCGCAATGAACTGAAGGCAATTAAAGATGAAACGATTATTAATTTTTGGCGGGAATATCTGCATGATTTTGTTAGCATGCAAAACAATTGGAAATTTGATGCGGCTAAATCAGAATCGAGTTTATATACGGCGAATTTTTCTGTATTTGAAGATCAATCGAAGACACTGCAAGCGATGGCTAGAAATTTAAATATTAGCGTGGATAGTATATTTTTATTTGCTTATTTTCAAACCTTAGCATTCTTTACAGGAAATCGAGATTTAACGATCGGGTTAGTCGTCAATAATCGCTTAGAGAAAATGGGCGGCGATCAGTTATTTGGTTTATTCTTAAACACGGTTCCATTTAGACTTAATCTGGATAAACTTAATCATCAACATCCATTTACGGACGTATTTGAAAATAAAGTCAATTTACAAAACTATAAGCAACTTCCCTATGCTTATTTAAAATCCCAGTTGAAGCGAGATTTTTATCAATGTGCTTTTAACTTCGTGCATTTTCACGTATTAGATTCTAGTTCGGCATCGATAACAGAATTTAGTGGATTTGAACGCACTAACATTCCATTTGTGTTAAATATATCGCAGATAGGTAATATGAAATTTGATGTCCATATCGATGCGCATGATGATTATATTAGTAAAGATTATTTGAATTATTTCATGGAATATTATCGGATATGTTTAATTAATTTAATGCGTGATGCAGAGAGTCAACTTAAATTAACTGAAACTGATGCTAATGTGCTGCTCGCAAAATGGAATCACGGTGAAAATACAGCAATTGAACATAGAACACTGACGCAAATATTTGAGGAAAAAGTTGTAGAATATCCTGATCATATTGCTATTAGCTTGCAAAAGGAAGTATTAACCTATGCCGCACTTAATGTGCGCGCTAATCAACTAGCGCATGGTATTTTAAAATATTGGGAACATTCTGAAAATCGATTAATCGCAATTTGTTGTGATAGAAGCCTAGAAATGGTGATTGCCATTTTAGCTGTTCTTAAAACGGGTGCGGCCTATGTTCCTATCGATCCCCATTATCCCACGGAGCGTATTCAATTTATTTTAGGCGATACTCAAACACCATTTGTTTTAACGCAAAGTCATTTAGCAGAGAAGCTATCACATAATAACCTTATTTTGCTCGATGAAATTTCGTATGCAGATCAACCGCAAGCGAATTTAAATTTAAGTGTTAACGCCAATGATATGGCTTACGTCATTTATACTTCAGGAACGACAGGACAGCCTAAAGGTGTTTTAATACCGCATGCAGGAGCGGTCAATACGATTAATGCACAAATACATAATTTATTGATTACACCGCAAAGTTCTATTTTACAATTTGCTTCTTGTGGATTTGATGCTGCAGTTTGGGAAATTTTCGGTGCATTGCTGAGCGGAGCAAAATTAGTATTGGCCAAAGCGGAACAGTTAACGCCGGGTGATGCACTAGCGCAAACCTTACATTTAGAAAATATTTCCATCGTTACTTTACCTCCGGTAGCTTTAGGTGTGACGTCTTGCTCTGATTATTCTGCTTTAAAAACCGTGGTTGCTGCCGGTGAAGCTTGCCCGTTATCTGTCGTGCAAAACTGGGGCCTGCGATATCGCTTCATTAATGCGTATGGACCTACAGAGGCTTCAATATGCACGACATTCTGGCAATACGATTCCGCATTAGGTCATCATGCTCCGATTGGTAAACCTATTGCGAATTCCCGTGTGTATGTTTTAAATAAAAATTTAAAACCCGTACCTATCGGTACAGAGGGGGAACTTTATATTGGCGGAGTGGGGCTTGCATATGGATATCTAAAACGCGATGATTTAACTCGAGACCGTTTCATCACTGATCCCTGGAATCCCGAATCTAAATTATATAAAACGGGTGATCTAGTTCGTTGGTTACCCGATGGCAATTTAGAATATGTGGGTCGAAATGATCAACAGGTTAAAATTCGCGGATATCGTATCGAACTCGGCGAAATTGAGAACGCATTAATTCATTATCCTGGGATATCACAAACTGCAGTCGTCCTTAAAAATCGAGATGCGACTAGATATTTAGTCGCTTACTATGTAGCAAAAGAAATTATTCCAGTAAAAGACCTTAATCATTATCTGCAACAATCTTTGCCGGATTACATGATACCCAGCGCTTTCGTTCATTTAAATAAACTTCCCGTAACAATTAATGGAAAATTGGATATTAAAGCTTTACCTGAAGCCGAATTTACAGATCAAGATAATTATGTCGCGCCGAGGAATGAATTAGAAGTTCGGATTGCTTTGGTTTGGCAAGGACTGTTAGGTCTTAAAAAAGTGGGTGTGCAGGAGGATTTCTTCCGCGTGGGCGGAGATTCCATTTTGAGTATTCAAATGATTGCGCGTTTGCGCAAGCAAGGGCTTTTTTATAGCGTAAAAGATATTTTTGAACATCGTACGATTGAGCGTTTGGCGCAACACAATCCTGAAACATTAGAAATTACAGCTGAAATTGGGCAATTGCAAGGCACCTTTGATTTATTACCCATCCAGCAATGGTTTTTTGCACAATCGTTTGGACGTCCCAATCATTGGAATCAGTCCTTTTTAATTCATGTTCCCAAAACATTAAATATTGAAAAATTAAAACAAATAGTGAATAAATTAGTCGATCAACATGACATTTTGCGATTAACCTTTACGTTAGAAAAAGAAACTATTCTACAGACTTATAACGCCAATATAAAATTACCAGAAATCATTGCTTTCAGTTGTGAAGGACTATCAGCAAAAGCGCTTAATCATAAACTCACTGAATGGCAAAGTCATTTTGATATCTTTGATGGACCTTTATGGCAGATTAATTATCTGTATGGTTTTGAGGATGGATCTAGTCGAATCTATTTAGCGTTTCATCATTTAATTATAGATACCGTCTCGTGGAGAATTCTTCTAGAGGATATTCAAGCCTTATATGAAGATAAAGCACTTCCTGCAAAAACCAGTAGTTATCGTCAATGGGTTAACACGGTAAATAAATATAAAATGAGCGAGGCTGAATACACATATTGGCAACACCAGATAGCGGGGCAAATCGATTATAGTCAAAGTTTTGAAGTCACTTCGGAACACTATTTTATTGAAATGGGTTTGTCGCGCGAGGAAAGCCAGCAATTATTGCAGCAAGCAAATTCCGCTTATAATACCGAAATAAATCATCTATTATTAATCGCTTTAGCATATGCATTAAAATCCTGGCATCATTCTGATACCAGTTTTATTACACTAGAAGGTCACGGTCGCGAAGAGTTGCAAGCTAATATCGATACTGGACGTACGATAGGCTGGTTTACGATTATGTATCCGATTAAATTACAATTACGTTCAGATTTGGCCTCTAGTATTAAATCAATTAAAGAAAATTTACGTCAGTTAATTCATAGTGGACTTGGATTTAACACGGTTTTTAGCAGTCATACTTTACCAAAAATTTGTTTTAATTATTTGGGTCAATTTAATAATGAAAACGGAAATAATTGGAAAATTTCAGAAGAGAATGGCGGCATCGACTTCCATCCCGATAATATTGATCATAATATACTGAGTATTAATGGTATACTAATAAACGGTGAATTACGATTTAGCATAATCAGTCGATTGCAAGTCGCTCAAACGAAAGCTTTTGCTGAAGCGTATAAAAAATCTTTATTAGAATTAATTCAACACTGTCTTACAACAGAGACAGCGCAATTTACGCCAAGTGATTTTCCAACTGTTAAAATCAGCAATAATCTGTTAGATAGACTACAGAACAAGTATCTGATTGAAGCCCTTTATCCCGCAAACAGTCTTCAGCAAGGTTTTATTTATCAGAACTTAAAAAATCCTCAAGATGACGCTTATCGTGTTCAGATTGTGTTGGATTATCAGCAGGCGTTAGATCCCAATAAATTTAGACAGGCCTGGGAACACGCGATTGACATGTATCCTGTATTGCGGACTTGTTTTAATTGGGAAGAAGACTTAGTTCAGGTTGTAAGTAAACAAGGTCGATTAATATGGTTTGAACATGACATCTCGCTATCAAAAGATAAAGTGACAGCAGTTCAAGAGATTCAACAAAAAGATCGCAGAGAACCATTTGATCTCACCCAGCCAACTTTAATGCGTATTCATTTAATTAAACAAGATGAAGACTTGTATACATTATTAATTAATCAACATCACAGTATTATGGATGGCTGGAGTGGACCCGTATTATTGGAAGAAGTACACGCTTATTATCTTAATCAACGACATCTGGTATATCCAGAGCAAACCTATTTACAAACTCAACAATACATTGCGACGCATCAAGCTGAAGTAGAATTATTTTGGCGTCAGAAATTAAATCATGTTATTAGTCCCAATAATATTAATTCATTATTGGATGCGAATCTTTCAGTAGATCAATTGCGAGCTATCGTCAATAATCAGTCTCAATCTATCGTTATCGCTTATTCTGATTATCAGCATCTTAAAGAAATAGCTCAGCAAGAAGGATTAACTTTAAATGTTTTATTGCAATTTGCGTGGCATAAACTTATTCATGCTTATACCGGGGATTCTCAAACTATTGTTGGAACTACTATATCTGGTCGTAATATTCCCATTAGTGGTATCGAGGAAAGCGTTGGTTTATATATTAATACTTTACCTTTAATTATTAATTGGGAAAATAACAGTATTAGAGATCAATTAAAGCAAATTCAGCAAAGTTTGACTGAACTGAATAGTCACAGTTTCGTGAATTTATCAGGATTACAAAAATCAGGACAACGGATTTTTAACAGTTTATTGGTATTTGAGAATTATCCAGCAGCAGGACCAGATAAAATAACATTAACTTTTACCTATCGCGACTTCATTGAAAAACTAGATTATCCATTAAGCTTAATGGCGTACGAAACTCCTAACGGTTTACAAATTCAACTCAAATACGATGGCGACTCTCTATTTCAAGATAAAGCTTTAAAATTATTATCTCAACTGCGCATGACTTTATTGCAAATTCCACAACGAATTAATCAGTCTCATCAAACAATTAATTTGTTGCCGACTGAGGAATTTGAATTAGTTGTTAAAACTTGGAATAATACCCAATTTCAATTCCCCTATGAAAAGACACTGATTGAGCTATGGGAAGAACAAGTTGATAAAACGCCTAATGCATTGGCAGTTAAATTTAACCGCCAATCTTTAACATACAATCAATTAAATGTTAAAGCTAATCAATTAGCACATTATATTCGTGATTGGTATTTACAAAATTTATCTCAACCTTTCACCGCAGATAACTTAATCGCGTTATGCTTAGACCGTAGTTTGGAAATGATGGTCGCAATTCTGGGAGTATTAAAAGCGGGTGGGGCATATGTTCCTATCGATCCAAACTTACCGCAAGACAGAGTAAATCATATATTAAATGATACAAGAGCTAAGCTCGGTATCACCCAGCAACATTTAACGCATAAATTATCGGGTTTACATTTAATTGATATAGCAGAAGATGTAAATCAGATAAATGAAGTACATAATCCATTAAAGATCAACACCTCCTCGGATTTGGCATATGTTATTTACACTTCAGGTACTACAGGATTACCTAAAGGTGTGTGTATTCCACATCAAGGTGTAGTAAACCGCATTCATTGGATGCAACACCAGTATCCTCTGAAAGCAAGTGATTGTGTTTTACAAAAAACGCCATATAACTTTGATGTTTCAGTTTGGGAATTTCTGTGGGCAATTTTATATGGAGGAGCGGTTGTTTTTGCACAACCCGATAAGCATAAAGATAATCAGTATTTATTTGATTTAATTCAAGCAGAAAATATCTCGATCTTACATTTTGTGCCATCCATGCTAACCCCATTTTTGGAGATAGTGGAAACTAACGGATTAATTCCATCTTCGTTACGTTATATTTTTTGTAGCGGTGAGGCCCTGTCAACATCTCAAGTGCGTCACTTTAAAGAATTATCGAAAAATCATGCTCAGTTACACAATCTTTATGGCCCGACTGAGGTTTCTATTGATGTTACCTATTTTGATTGTAATATTACAGACGAAGTTTACATCGGTAAACCCATCCATAATACACAATTATATATTTTAAATAATCATTTATGTCCCGTATCTGTTGGAATGGTAGGTGAATTATATATTGGCGGTGTCGGCTTAGCGCATGGTTATTTAAATCAACCTGAATTAACGAGAGAGCGATTTATTGATAATCCCTTTGAAACGGGAGCGCGTCTTTATAAAACGGGCGATTTGGCTCGGTGGTGCAAAGACGGTAATATTGAATATTTAGGTCGCAATGATTTCCAAGTTAAAATAAATGGTCTACGGATTGAATTAGGTGAAATAGAAAATGTACTGACTGCTTTTTCGGATATTAAGCAAAGTATAGTGATTGCGCGACGTTCAGAAGCTAAAGCACAGCATATTTTAGCCTATTATATGAGTGACTTTGCAATCAACGAGAATAAGATTTTTGAGTTTTTGCGAACAAAATTACCGGAATATATGATTCCACATGCAATCATACATTTGGAGTCATTCCCTTTAACAGTCAATGGTAAGCTAGATCGCAATGCTTTACCTAATCCGGAATTTATATCTCATGCAGACGACTATGTTGCTCCGCGTACCGACTTAGAGCATACCTTGTGTGAAGTATGGGAAAATTTATTGAAAATCGAACGTGTTGGAATTAATGATGATTTCTTTAAATTGGGTGGCAATTCTATCCTCGCTATTCAAGCTACACATCGAATGTCGAAATTATTACAAAAAACCATTAATATTGCTGATTTATTAGAAGCTAAAACTATTTTAAAAATAGTCACATTATCATACTCAAATCAGCAAACTATCCAAATTGAAAAGCATGATACTTTGATGGCTCCACTATCGTTTGCCCAAGAGCGCTTGTGGTTTATTGAAAAGTATGAACAAGGAACCAATGCCTATCATATCCCATATATATTTTCATGTGCAGGCGATATTAATATTTCAGCGCTCATCCAAAGCCTTCAGGCTATTGTACGGCGACACGAAATATTACGAACCGTCATCAAGGTTAATGATATCGGTGAATATGATCAAACAATTTTATCCCATGACTTGAAAATTGATGTCATTCAATTAATTCAAGAAGATTTACATGTAAGAATACAACAGGATATTTCCGCTATTTTTGACCTTGAAAATCAGTATCCGGTTAAGGCTTGGATTTATGTTCAGGAAAACCAATTTAATTTAGTACTTAATTTTCACCATATTGCTTTTGATGGATGGTCATTCAATATATTTGTAAAAGAACTAGAACAATATTATTGTCATTTTTCAGAAAATATAAAATTGGATATTTCACCATTAGCAATCCAATATAAAGATTACGCTATTTGGCAGCGAGGAGAAATTTTTCATGAAAAATTAGCACAACAGATATCTTATTGGACACAGAAATTATTGAATTATGCGCCATTGGCTTTTCCTGCCGACAAGGTTAGACCCAGACAATTTGATTACCGCGGAAATAATTTAAGCTTTGAGCTGGATGAAGAGCTATCTGCGCAAGTAAAGCAGCTAGCTAAAAATATGGGTACAACTATTTACACTGTATTACTTAGTGCATTCTATCTTTTGTTGAATAAATATACCGGACAGGATGATATAGTCATCGGGACCCCTATTGCCAATCGACAGTATTCACAGCTCGAAAATTTAATTGGTTTTTTTGTAAATAGTTTAGTATTACGTGCAAAAATACGATCACATAGTTTTCAACAACTTATACAGCAAACGCACGAAGAACTTATTGATGCGCAAAAATATCAAGATTTACCATTTGAAAAATTAGTCGATGCATTGGGTCATCATGCTGATAAAAGTCAACATCCTATTTTTCAGATTATGTTTGGAATTGAAAATTTTGACGAGAACACAACTAATCTTCCATTAGTGCGCCAATATTACGATAAAATTAATTCTGTTGCTAAGTTTGATTTAAGCTTTTTTATGATCGATGGAGATATAAACATTACAGGATATTGCAATTATGCGACTAGTTTATATTCACAATCAACGATCGAGCGTTTTATTCAGCATTATATATGTTTATTGCAGCAGTTAATTCAACGTCCCGATCTCAATATCGATCATATTCAACTCTCTACCGAAAAGGATTTACATTTACTGCTCGATTGGAACTCAACGGACACCCCACTTAGAAATAAAACTTTAATTGATTTGTTTCATGAACAAGTCGAAATAAGTCCTAACAATTTTGCAGTCAGTTTCAAAGATAAGTCATTAACTTATCTAGAATTAAATCAGCAAGCTAATCAATTAGCGAGACATATCCAAACTACACAAAAAATTGAATGTGGAGATTTAGTCGCTATTTTTCTGAATAGAAGTTTAGAAATGATAATCGCAATTATCGCTATTATGAAAACAGGTGCTGCTTATATTCCAATAGATACAAATTATCCATCAGATCGCATTAACTATATTTTGCAAGATTCAGAAGTTAAATTAGTTTTGACGCAAAGCCATCATCAGGAGAAATTACCTGTCATAGATTCAATTGTGCTAGATGAAGCTGTATATTCTATATTTCCTACGGATAATTTAGACTTTAATGCCAGCCCTGAAAATTTAGCATACATAATATATACGTCGGGTACTACGGGTAAGCCGAAAGGGGTTTTAATTCCACATGCTTCTATTGTGAATACAATATTAGCTATGATTGATAGTTTTTCAATTAACATGCACAGTAAGGTTTTACAGTTTGCTTCATGTAGTTTTGATGCCTCTGTTGCAGAGATATTTACGACATTATTAAGTGGTGGAAAATTAGTGTTATGTGAATCAGAGCAAATTGTGCCTGGTGACGCATTAGCAGAAATATTAGAATTAGAAAAAATTACAGAAGTCATTCTGCCGCCCATTGCATTAAGTGTAACACCTTGCATAAATTATTCTGCTTTAAAAACCATTATTTCTGCAGGTGAAGCTTGTCCTTTACGCATCGCTGCAACCTGGGGAGCCAAATATCGCTTTATAAATGGTTATGGACCCACGGAAGCATCCATTTGTGCTACCGCATGGGTTTACGATCAACGAGCAGAAAATACTTTTGCGCCCATTGGTAAACCAATTGCGAATGCTAAAACCTATGTGTTAGATCAAAATTTAAATCCGGTTCCCATAGGTGTGGTTGGAGAACTTTACATTGGGGGAGTCGGTTTGGCGCGGGGATATTTAAAGCGAGATGACTTAACCGCCGAGCGCTTTATTATTAATCCAAAGGTTAGTGGTGAGCGTTTGTATAAGACAGGCGATTTAGCGAGATGGTTGTCAGATGGAAATTTAGAATACATTGGCCGCAATGATTTTCAAGTGAAAATTCGCGGGTTTCGAATAGAACTGGGTGAGATTGAAAATACGCTATCAAAACATCCATTAATAAAACAAAGTGCAGTCTTAGTGCAGGAGAAAAATAATAATAAATATTTGTCTGCTTATTATGTCAGTGAGACTGCATTATCACATTCAGAATTAGAATCACATCTTAAGTTAACATTACCCACTTTTATGTTGCCACAAGTCTATATGCATTTAAGCGCATTACCTTTAACGTTGAATGGTAAACTCGATCGTCATGCATTGCCAGAACCTGATTTCAATAATGAAGATAATTATGTTGTTCCTCGAAGTGAATTAGAAAAAATAATTTGCCAAGTTTGGCAAGCTTTGTTAGGGCTAGAAAAAATTGGAATTCAAGATGATTTCTTTAGAATTGGTGGAGATTCAATTTTAAGTATTCAATTAACGGCAAGATTACGTAAACAAGGTTTATTTTATACCGTTAAAGATATCTTTGAATATCGGACGATCGAACGTTTAGCTCATAATTTACAGAATACTCAAAATACCATTAATGCTGAACAAGGAGTATTACAAGGCAAATTTGATTTATTACCCATTCAGCAGTGGTTTTTCGAACAAGATCTCCCGAATTCTGCACATTGGAATCAATCATTTTTAATTAAAGTGCCAGAATTAGATATTTCTCAACTTCAGTTAGCAATTAAAAAGTTGGTCATGCAACATGATATTTTACGCTTGCAGTTTGACGACGACCAGCGTTCACAAAGCTATCATCCAAATTTAATCGTACCAGAAATAAAACAATTAAATTGTAGTGATTTAACTTCAAAGCAACTACATAGTCTATTTACAGCATGGCAAAGTCATTTTAATTTGGCTCAGGCGCCATTGTGGCAGATTGGATATATTAATGGATACAAAGATGGAACAGCACGACTATATTTTGCTTTGCATCATTTAATTGTCGATACGATATCATGGCGAATCATTATTGAAGATATTAAATCTCTGTATGAAGATACTCCGATAGCAACCAAGAGCAGCAGTTATCGCCAATGGGTTAATACGGTTAAGGCTTATCATGCTGACGAGGATGAATTAAATTTCTGGTATCAACAAATTAAACACCAGCCTGAATATATTAAGCATACCGATGTTACACATTATATGGATATTCAATTTACCAGCGAGCAGACTAAGGCTTTACTCAATCAAGCTAACTTAGCGTTTAATACCGATATCAATCATTTATTATTAACGGCATTAGCGTATGCATTGAAATCATGGCATCAAAGTGATTTGAGCTATATCACATTAGAAGGTCATGGCCGAGAAATGTTGCAAGAGGATATTGATTTAAGTCGGACACTAGGCTGGTTCACTATCATGTATCCTATTAAACTTCAAATTAAAGAGAATTTAACGAATAGCATTAAGTCGATCAAAGAAAATGTACGTCAATTAATTCATAATGGTTTAGGTTATGGTGCACTAAAATATTATGGATCAGATTCGGTAATTAAAAATCATATCTTACCTAAAATTTCTTTTAATTATTTAGGACAATTTAATGCTGCGGATGAATTATGGCAAATAGCCGATGAATATTCCGGTCAGGTTTCAGCCGTTAAAAATCGAGATGATGATGTTATCAGCATTAATGGTCTCGTTATTAAGGATGAGCTACGTTTCCATGTGGCTAGCAAGTTAGATATTCAGAATACTCAGCTTTTTGCTGAAACACTCAAGAAATCATTAATTGAAATCATTGAATTATGTGTTCAGCATGAATCTGAATATACACCCAGTGATTTTAAATCGATAAATATTACACAAAATCTATTAGATAGTCTTCAACAAAAATATTCAATTGAAGCGATTTATCCAGCAAATAGTTTACAGCAAGGTTTCATTTATCAATTTTTAACGTCACCAGATGATGATGCCTACCGTGTGCAATTGCTGTTAGATTATCAGAATCCGATTAATGCCTATGAATTTAAGTGTGCCTGGGAAAATGCAATTGTGACGTTTCCTGCATTGCGTACTTGCTTTAACTGGGATGCTGAGTTAATTCAAATTACTGTTAAAGACGCACAGTTAAGTTGGTTTGAACATGATATTAGTTTGCAGGACGATAAATCTGCTGCTCTTCGCGAAATTCAATTGCAAGATCGTGCACAAAGTTTTGATCTTAAACAACCTGGTTTAATTCGCCTGCATTTAATTAAACAGGCTGAAAATTTATTTACACTGTTAATAAGTCAACATCACAGTATTATGGACGGTTGGAGCGGTCCCATTCTTCTGCAGCACGTACATAATCATTACACTCACGGAACAGAACGTGCAAAAGAGCATGCTTATTTGGACGCTCAGCAGTATTATGCTTCACATCAAACACAAGTTTTAAACTTTTGGAATGAAAAATTAAATCGAATGGTGCCCAATGATTTAAATAGCCTATTGAGCATAACAGTAGATTTAGATCAAATTAGCTCGATTAAAGATAATAAGAAACAAAGTATAGTTATTTCAAACGAAGTTTATCATCGGCTTAAAGATATCGCTCGGGAGCATGGTTTGACGCTAAATGTTTTAGTTCAATTTGCTTGGCATAAACTGATTTATACCTATACTCAAGATTCCCAAACTATAGTGGGAACCACGGTTTCCGGGCGTAATCTTCCTATCAATGGCATTGAAGAAAGTGTAGGTTTATACATTAATACTTTACCTTTGATAGTAGACTGGAACGCTAAAACGATCCAAGAACAATTACAACAAATTCATGCTGGTATTACTGAACTCAATAATAATTGTTATGTGAATTTGGCAAATTTGTCGAAAGGTAAGCGTTTGTTTCATAGCATTTTTGCATTTGAGAATTATCCCGTTGCAAATGAAATTTCGGCCGAATTACATCCGATATTTAGAGAATCTGTGGAGAAAATCGATTATGCATTGGGTTTGATGGTTTATGAGCTCAATGATCAGCTGCATATCAACCTAAAATACGCGGGTGAGTATTTAACAGATGCGAAAGCTCAACGCTTACTCGCACAAATGGATTTAATTTTATCTGGATTAATCGATAAAATGAACAGTTCCCACCATGAAATTAATCTGCTAAATCAAGCAGATTACGATTTAATTTTAAATCAATGGAATACTGTAGAAGCAAATTATCCGCAAAGAACGCTTATAGAATTGTTTGAAGAGCAAGTGCTAAAAACGCCCGATCAGATTGCAATTTCGTATCAGGGCCTCACCTTGACTTATCAAACGCTTAATCAAAAGTCTAATCAATTAGCGCACTATATTCGAAATAATCTAGTGATAAATTCAGACACCCTAATTGCAATAAGCATGCAACGCAGACCAGAGATGATTATTGGTATGCTAGGAATTTTAAAAGCAGGGGCTGGTTATATTCCAATTGATCCTAATTATCCAGATGATCGCATTCAGTATATTTTGCAAGATGCAAAAGTTCAATGGCTTCTTACCGATAATGTTTCTTGTGATAAATTCAGTAATATAAATTGTTTAATGTTAGATGATTTTAATTACGAGCAGCTCAATTTTAATAATATAAACTTAACTGATAGAAATGAAATTGCATATGTAATTTATACTTCAGGTACAACAGGAAAACCAAAAGGGGTTTTAGTGCCGCATGTCAGTATTGTCAATACCCTATGCGCGCAAAAAGATTATTTAAGCACTTCGACCAAAGATCGCATTCTGCAATTTGCGTCCTGTAGTTTTGATGCTTCAGTTTGGGAAATTTTCGGTGCGCTATTGAGCGGTGCGTCCTTAGTCCTATGTTCTCAAGAGCAACTTATTCCTGGTGAGACTCTGGCAGAAACTCTGCATAATGAAAACATCAGTATCGTTACTTTGCCTCCAGTGGTATTAACGGTTTTACCTTATAAAAAATATACCTATTTACATACCATTATTCTTGCAGGTGAGGCAGCACCCATCAATACATTGCAAGAATGGGGTCAATTATATCGATGTATTAATGCTTATGGGCCGACAGAAGCCTCTATTTGCGCTTCGATGTGGACTTATGAGGCCAGCTCGAATTATGTTTCTACTCCAATCGGTAAACCATTAGCAAATGTTCAACTTTATGTGCTTGATGCCTATTTAAATGCGGTTCCTATCGAAGTAGTGGGAGAACTTTATATTGGTGGAGCAGGTTTGGCGCGTGGTTATTTAAACCGAGTCGATTTAACGCAGGAACGCTTCGTAGAAAATCCATTTGCCGAAGATACAAAATTATATCGTACCGGAGATTTAGTACGGTGGCTTCCAGATGGAAATTTAGAGTACTTAGGCCGTAATGATTTGCAAGTGAAGATACGTGGATATCGAATTGAACTTGCTGAAATTGAAAATATTTTACTATCGTATCCTGGTATACAACAAGGCGCGGTGCTGGCTAAGGGTAGCCATGAAAATTCGTATTTAATTGCGTATTATGTTGCTGAAAATGAAATAGATAAAACTATTCTTATGAAATATCTCACTGAAAAGTTACCTGAATATATGATTCCGAATCAATTTATGCAGTTATCTCATTTGCCAGTAACGATAAATGGAAAAATAGATCGTGGTTTATTACCTGAGCCACAATTCAACAGAGGTGGCATTTTTCCGCGGAATGCAACAGAATTAAAGATTGCGTCCATATGGAAATCTTTGTTAGATTTGGAAAAAATTAGTATACATGATGATTTCTTTCAGTTAGGTGGAAACTCCATTTTAAGCATTCAATTAATTGCTAAATTGCGCGATGTGGATATATTGTTTAGCGTAAAAGATATTTTTACTTGCCGTACTATTGAAAAATTAGCGCAACAAATTAGAACCGAAACTGATGAGCCTATCACCATTATTAATTCAGAAGCAAATAGTGTTCCATTAATTATTTTGCCACCTGCGGAAGGGGGGGTGGAGTCTTATTTAGGAACGCTCTGTCCACAGTTATCTCATGCAATTAAAATTGTTTTAATTGATAATGAGTTAATAAAAAATCACAGTTCGTACCAATTCAAGTCCTACCGTGAATTAGCAATATATTACGTGAATATGATTATGGATCGTCAAATAGTAACCGATCGATGTTATTTGGCGGGGTGGTCAATTGGGGCAATTATCGCTTACGAAATGATGTTGGAATTAGAAAGACGCAATATTAAGGTATTAGATAATTTCTTATTTGATCCTGTGGTGCCGGCATTATTAGAATTAAATATATCTAGTTTTGAAAAACTCGATCCTGAGCAAAATTATCTACCCGAAAAATGTCATTCTAAAATCTCAGTTTTTCGCTGCGTTCGTTATGATGATACTTTTCCATGGGCACAAAAAATTACGCAAACTCCGGTTCTGGGATTTAATAAAGTCACACCTTATTGGGATGAATATTTATTGGATTCAACACATAATCAAATTTTTTCTGATGTGACCAGTATAAGAAAAGTAGTTCAAGTTATCGAAAATCGTATCAATGAAAATTTATCAGCAGAACAACCCACAACAACTTCTATATGTGGGTAACTCAACCTCGACTTCTTCTGCAATATCTTTATTGATTGTTTCGCTAAATAACATTGGACTACTAACCTGAGATTTTTGTTCATCCGCTGGTTTTGTGTAACAGCTTGCAACACTCCAGATTAAAATATTAATAAGGACTAAAGCAATGATCGCAACGCAAAGCGCAATTAAAACGGGCATTCCTACAAAAGATTTAATAACTAGCGTTGTTGCAATTAATCCAATTAAGATCATTAGTGCTGCAAATTTAATTCCGCAACAACTTGTCTTTTTTTGTAGTTGTTCAGCTTCTTTAATTTGCTCGACCCCATCTTCAACATTTTGTTCGGCTGATACTGCATGATTTTCTGCATTTTCTAGAATGTTGCCTTGCACCTTGACCATATCTCCGCAGTCTTTCATTATTCCCATTAGCGCGGAAACGTCGGTTCCGAGCTCTCGAAATTGTTGATTAGTTTGTCTTGTCGTTAACTCGTCTGGTGATAAAGGTACTAATTCTGATTGTTCTTGGTGTCGCATAGGTGTGCTCCATTTATTATCTGGCTAAGATAATGCCTCCCCAATCAGAAAGCCATGAAATGTAAAAATATTTTTCGATATCTTACAGTTGACGGTTGCATAATAATTAATGAAATATTAATAACTTACGGCTTCGTGCTATATTTTAAAAATAATGATTATTCAAGGAATAATTCCATGACTAGAGAAAAAACGTTAAAAAAGAAACGCAAACCCCAAGGTAGCCAAGATGAGCGCCGGCATGTGGGGGATAAAAAACATCATAAACGGTAATCTCATTCAGTCCCGGATCGTTGATCCGGGAACATGTACATGACTACGGATATTATGAGTTTTCTCATAAATTGTTAATTTTATTACTCTAAAATCAAGTTTACTCGCAATGTAAACGAGGTCACGCATGCGATCACCTTTAATCGAAACGATGTTTAAAATCAAAGATTACGATACTCAAATAAATGAAAACCTTACTGACTCAAATATCAGTTGTGAAGATGGATTAAATATCGATGAATTAAAGATAACTTTGCAAAATAAATTTGATTTTCTCAATATTGGAATACAGTCTGTAGGTCAGCATAAAATAGTACCGCTTGTTATGAATATTCTGCAACACGTAAACGAAATTCGCCAACAGTCAAATTTAACGCTTGCTGATTTGTTGCGGCTAAATGAAGTGCTAGCCAAAACGCAGTTATTATTGATGCAACCCACCAATGAACGTATTTTGGAGTATGCAATGCTCGCAGATAATGTGATGGGTCGACCTTTTCGTTGGAAACAATTTGCAGGTGGAATACTAATATTATTAGGGGGTGTAATGCTTATATTAGCCTGTTTGCCTGCGATCAGTGCAGTTATAAGTCTTGTCACTGCCGGTCTTTTTCTACTGGTTAGTGGAGCGAGTGTTATTTATTACTTTCGCTGTAAAGGCCTAGCAAATTCGATGTTGGTATTTAAAACTGAAATTGTTGCGCAGCGGCGGAAAATCGTGTTACTTAACCCCAATCGTTTTGCATGGGTATTACCTGGTCGTTCCACAGAACCATATAATATCCCCACACCTTGAAAATCAACTACTTATTCTAGTAGTCGTCGATTCGTATCCGATGTTGTTGAAAGTACTGGTGCTTTTAGAGGTATTTTTCAACTAAAATTAAATGATGGAACAGTCAGAAAAAAAGGCATCTTTTATCACCGAAATTCCGTTGCGCTGGATTGACCTCGATGCATATGGTCATGTGAATAGCAGCACTTATTTCACCTATTTCGAACAAGCGCGAATAATGTGGTGGGAAACTTTGGGGAAAAATTTAGAAAATAACAATGGTCCTGTCGTTGTTACTTCAAGCTGTGTGTATTTAAAACCTTTATTTTACCCCGATTTAATTACAGTTTATTTAACGGCGCATTCGCCAGGACGTTCTAGTTTTTTAATTGATTACGCAATTTATTCAGCAACAAAACAAAAAGTCGCAGAAGGACAGACCAAAATTGTTTGGGTTGATCATGTCAAAGCCAAATCCATGCCGATACCCGCCGAGATACTAAAACATTTATCTTGAATTTTTTAAGGGGATAGGATTATTTATGCCGACATTAAAACCAATTGGAGTTCTTGGTAGTGGAGTGATGGGCAGAGGTATTGCGCAAGTCTTAGCTTCAACGGGTAATGACGTCATTTTATGTAATATTCACAAAACTACGCCCATGCAAGCGAAAAACAAATTATTGGTAACCTTAAATAAATTACAGGAAAAACAAAAATTAACTCGAGACGATGTTGATAAAATTTTACAAAAAATATATTTTACTTCAGACATTCATAATTTCAAACAATGTGATTTAGTGATTGAGACAATTGCGGAAGATTTACATTTAAAACAAGAGATATTTTCTAAGCTCGACAGTCATGTCAATATTAAATGTATATTAGGCAGCTGTACTTCTTCATTATCCATCACGGCCATTGCCTCAGCCTGTATTTCTCCTCAACGTGTATTGGGAATTCATTTTTTTAATCCACCGTCGGCAATTTCATTGGTCGAAATCATTCCCACTATTGCTACAGATAACGAAATTTTAAATCAAGTGATTTCTCGAGTAAAAGGTTGGGGTAAATTACCAATTATCGCCAAAGACACCCCGGGATTTATCGTCAATCGTATTGCGCGTCCCTATTACTGTGAAAGTTTACGAATATATGAAGAGGGTATCGCTGATTTCGCCACGATTGATTGGGCACTTAAACAAATGGGTAAATTTAAAATGGGTCCATTTGAATTAATGGATTTTATTGGTAACGATATTAATTATATGGCTACTAAATTAATTTGGCGACAATTATATTATGAGCCACGTTTTAAACCTTCCATTACACAAAAAAAATTATTTGAAGTTAAATGGTTTGGCCGCAAAACTGAAAGAGGATTTTACGATTATCATCATGAAGTAAAAAAACCAGAACCCAAGCAAGATGAAAAACTAGCACACATAATTTTTAATCGTGTTATTGCCTTATTAATTGCAGAGGCTATTCATTGTTTATATTTGCAGTTGGCAACGAAAGAGGATATCGATTTAGCGATGACTAAAGGAGTCAATTATCCACATGGATTGTTGCGATGGGCGGATGATATTGGCTTAGAGAATATTTTAGCTACGCTGAATTCATTGCATGCAACCTATCAAGAAGAACGCTATCGATCTCCCGTATTATTACAAACCATGGTGCAACAAAATAAGAAGTTCTATCCATGAAAACAGCTTATATTATTGACGGTATTAGAACAGCGATTGGAAGTTTCCGTGGCACATTATCATTAATGCGAACGGATGATCTAGCAGCTCTGGTATTAAAAAGATTATTACAACGCAATCCCAATATTGATCCGTCAGCCATTGCTGATGTCATTTTAGGTTGTACTAATCAAGCAGGTGAAGATAACCGCAATGTGGCGCGCATGGCATTATTATTAGCGGGGCTGCCACACTCGATTCCGGGTGAAACCGTTAATCGACTTTGCGCTTCTGGACTTTCAGCTTGCATGATTGGTGCGCGCGAAATCATGGTCGGCGATGCAGAATTAATCATCGCAGGTGGTGTAGAAAGTATGACGCGTTCGCCTTGGGTCATCTCAAAATCTACCACAGCATTTGCGACCGATGCACAAATGTTTGATTCTAGTTTTGGCTGGAGATTTATTAATAAAAATATGCAAGAAAAATATGGTATTGATAGGATGGGAGACACTGCGGAAAATCTAAATGATATTCATGGTATCTCGCGTCAACATCAAGATGAGTTTGCATTTTTGAGTCAGCAAAAAGCGGCGAGCGCTCAGCAAAAAGGCCGCTTTGAATTAGAGATAATGCCACTCGAAATTCCACAATATAAAGCAGATCCGAAAATTTTTGCAGCAGATGAATTTATGAAGCCTAATACCACGCTTGAAATTTTAAATCAATTGAAACCCGCATTTCGTGCAGGAGGTTCTGTTACGGCTGGCAATTCATCGGGATTAAATGATGGCGCAGCTGCTTTATTATTTGCGTCAGAAGATGCAATAAAAAAATATAATCTCAAACCGCTCGCACGCATTATTGCGAGCGCGGCGGTTGGTGTTGAACCCAGAATTATGGGTATTGGTCCTGTGCCTGCGAGTAATCTTGCTTTAAAAAAGGCGGGATTGGGCATGCAGGATTTGGACATCATCGAATTGAATGAGGCATTTGCGATTCAGGCGTTAGCGTGTATTCGTTCTTGGAATTTAAAAGATGATGATCCTAGAATAAATCCAAATGGTGGTGCCATTGCGTTAGGTCATCCGTTAGGAATGACGGGTGCTAGAATATTATTAACGGCAGCCCTTGAACTTCAGCAACAAAATAGAAAATTGGCGTTAGTGACGTTATGTGTGGGAGTAGGGCAAGGATATGCAGTCATTATAGAGAAAGTTTAATAGCAATTACTACGTTTGCTATATTACAAAAAACCTCAATAACTTGTGGAGTGCGTTATGCAAAATTGTGAAGTATGCGGTAATCAATATGACAAATGTTTCGAAGTGACTATGCAAGGAAAAAAACATACCTTGGATTGTTTTGAGTGTGCCATCGCTTTATTAGCGCCTGAGTGTGACCATTGTCACTGCAAAATCATCGGTCATGGTGTAGAGCAAAAAGATAAAATGTTTTGCTGTGCGCATTGTGCGAAAGAGGAAGGCCCGACAACGTTGAAAGATCGTTCTCATTAACCAGCATTAATTCAAAGAATTAAGGACGATTCTGAATTGCTATAATAAGATTTAAGACCAATAAGGTAGGAACGATTATGGACGCACAAAATAGAAATGCACCTCATTACGATATTCAGAAAATAAAACAAGAAGCACGTCAGTCCCTCGATTGTGGATCAGTTACCAAAGATTATTCGTTAAATGTTGAAGAAGCTTGTAAAATTTTAAATGCAGCGTTGGCTACCGAAATTATGTGCGTTTTACGTTATCGACATCATCAAATTATTGCTAAAGGAATCGATTGTATTCAGGTGGCCTCTGAATTTGAAGAGCATGCGATTGAAGAGGAACGCCATATGTTAATGATTGCAGAAAGAATCAATCAATTAGGGGGAAATCCTGATTTTAATCCTGCAACGATTATGCAACGAACCGTGACAGAGTACGGAAATTCAGAAGATTTGATGGAATTAATTAAAGAAGATCTTGTAGCGGAAAGAATTGCCATTTCAGTTTATCGCAATATGATTAATTGGTTTGGCGCGGCAGATCCGACGACTCGTCGAATGTTAGAGGAAATTTTGCAGGATGAAGAAGATCATGCGAATGATTTAGCGGATCTGTTGTCGTAGCCTGGATCGAAGAGTAGCCTGGATCGAAGAGTAGCCTGGATCGAAGAGTAGCCTGGATCGAAGATCCAGGATCTTTTTCCCGGATCGATCCGGACTATAATTTACTATATTTTCTCTACCCACCCAAATGGATCAGGCAGTTCTCCCAATTGAATCGCCATTAAAGTATCATAAATTTTTTGCGTAAGCGTTCCAATATTTCCATTATTAAAAATAACTTCTTCGCCTAAAGAGCTTAATGATGCAATTGGAGTCACGACAGCGGCGGTTCCTACACAAAAGCATTCAGTGGCCAATTTTGCTTCGTCAACTGAAATATCTTTTTCTATCACTTCTATCTCTAATAATTCACGTGCCAGACGAATAACAGAGTCTCGTGTAATGCCTGGTAAAATAGAGCCAAGCTTCGGTGTTAAAATTTTATTATCGATAACGCAAAAGAAATTTGCTGAACCAACCTCTTCGATATATTTGGATTGCGCCGCATCTAAGTAAATACATCCACTAAAACCTTCAGCTTTAGCTTTTTGTAAAAAAGGTAAAGTACCCGCATAATTTCCAATATATTTAATATTACCAGTGCCTTTGGTTGCAGAACGATGATACGCATCACAAATTAATACGCGAATCGGTGTTAATGTTCCACCCTTATAATAAGGTCCAACAGGCGAAGTATAAACTAAAAAAGTATATTCCGGCGCTGGAGAAATACCTAAAATTGCACCCGTGCCCCATAAACAGGGACGAATATAGAGGCTGCCTTTTTTATAGGGTGGAACGAATTCTGAATTTATTTGCACGAGCTTTTTTATAGCACCAATGAATAATTCGGTTGGCACAATGGGCATGCATAAACGTTCGGCGCCTTCAGCGAAACGCTCAGCATTGGCAAGTGGTCTAAATAGCACTATATCACCGTTTTGCGTACGGTTCGCTTTCATACCTTCGAAAATGCCTTGGCCATAATTTAAAACGCCTGCGGCCGGTGAAATTTGGAAATCACCAAAAGGTAGAAACTCCTGTTGATTCCACTGGCCATCAAGCCCAGCTTTGGCCATAAACATGGTCTTCGTAGGAGTGAGATTAAAACCAAATTTTTCCCAGTCTAGAATCAATGTCATAGGATGTTCCTGTATAATGTTAATTGCTTCATCTCCAGGTTAGGGATGCGAGTAAAGTACCATACTTTAAAAGGAGATCGTATAGGAATCTGGGTTGAGATGGCAGCCAATATGTGCTAATATTGTACACCTATGAGAACACCGGAGAAAACTCGCGTCAACGTTAACTTGTTAATAACTATAAAGAACTTTGGGACGGGTTAGTATGTTTAACGTGTATAACGGGGACTCCTTTTCATTGGATGATATTCATCACTTTCAAGAGAAAGGTTCCAGTGTAATTCGAAGTGTTCCTTTCGGAAATTTAAATAAAAGTACCATTTTTATTGGACAAGAAGGATTTCAATTATTATTAGATGAAAATTTACATGGATTGGGTCATCATAATTATAAACCTGCCTATTTATATTTATCCGGAAAATATTATAAAATTTATAAAAATACCCAAATAATTTCTAGTCATGTTAATACGATTAAAGAAAATAAAATTCCGACGCCCATAAAAGCGATTGCTAAATCCGCTAAAACACCAGGACATTTTCACTGGCTAGTGCTACAAAAACTTAAATTTAAAAATGCGAATCCACTAGCAAAATATATTCGCGATCATGCGCAAATCACTAATTCATTTTTAGATATTCTGAGTCAATCTTTTTTAAATGCTTTTCATCAATATGTGGATAATGAAGGTTATGTCTATACCCATTTACAAAACGATGAGCAACGCAAGCAACAAATTTATGTGAACGACACCAAAGGTGAAATTAGCATTGAAAATACCAAACTCGTACACCTGGCCAATGAATATTGGTTGGATTGCATTTATGGAATTTCGGGTGAAAATTTAGAGTTTAGACCTGGAATCATTTTAGGTGGTGTACCATTGACTTTATTGATTTGCTTAATTGAAGCAAACAAAATTAAATTTAAAAATAAAGTTTCATCGGTAAATTTATTTGTGTTTACAGGTGGAAAATTAATGGATTATCTACTGGTGGATACAAAGATTGCACCAGATAACCAAGTATGGTTGCAGCAAATGTTTTCCCAATTTATTGATTATTATCCCGCATTAGCTCCTACAAAGATTAATTTATTTCTTATTTCAACTTCTGCTATGGGGAAATTATTGACGACCAAACTATCGGTCGCAAAAAAATGTGATGAGGTGATTCAAGATCTCAGCAAAGCCGCTAATTTGCCTGTAGATAATCATGAATTATCGCAATATGATTTAATTGCTAAACATAAAAAATTATATTTTCCTGACCATGCCCGCGCCGTTAGCCAGGCTACTTTAAATGATTTATTGAAGGCAGCATAGCACATAAGCAAGCGATTTCTTTAATTGAAAACCACCATCTTACCGGCGGATCAGTTCAGGGAGTGGGGGGAGTGCTAGATATGTCCTCCTTTTTTTTCAATTCGGCTCTACGATTCTTTAACTTAGTTTTATACACATTAAAAAGACCCTTTTCTATCATATTTGAAACCCCGGTTATGGCATTTTCTTCTTTTGTATCGCTACCAGTCTGATTAAGCTGATTTAACATATTGGGTCGTCTTCGCGATACAGGTTCTTTTAATTTTGGAATATCATCCTCTAATAATATTGCGAGAAGCTCAGGCTCTTTTTCAGCCTGCTGAGTAGCCAGGTCGTGCATTTTGTCAGTTTCTAAATTATTGGTAATTGAACGTACTGCTTCTTTACCTTTTTTTGTTTTTTCTGTATTAATGCGTTGATCCACCTGCATGAGTTGTTGAAGACGCCCCGAGGCAAAATAAACATTTGCTGCAGAATGTTCATGAATCATTTTAAAATTAAGATTCAGACTTTTTAAAAATAATTTAATTGAGGAATATAATATTAAAAGTTGACTCAAGGTAACTTTTAACGGATTCTTTATTTCGATAGCTGCATAGAGTTTCTCACGTTTGGCATAAATAGTTTTTGCTGCTTGTAGAATTTTATCGTCGGATGAAATTGGTTTGTTGTCACAATGCCAGATTAATATGGTCAATAAACGGATTCTTTGTATAAATGACTCATACGCTTGACGATTTTTTTTATCCAAAATATCATCCAGGCTGCATTGGTGAGAATCTAGCTCTTGAATGACTTTTCCTCTTAATTTAAGAAATGCCTCGTTCTCATCAGTGGATTCCTTTTTCACGTCCTTTGAAAAATCATCTAATTTATCTTTGACGTCTGCAACCCATTGCATTATTCCATTATCATCTTGAATGGTAGTGGGAGAATGCAATGGATCAACGGGTTTAGTATTTTCGTCCTGTATATTTTCATATTCCGGAATCTGTTCATTGCTATTAGCGGGTGTGAGATCAACCCTTGGAAGATCAAGCATCCCTGGAAGATCAAGCATACTCGGGCAGGGAGTGTTTATCATGGGATTATGTGGATCGACAGGAGTAGGAGGAGCAGTGGGAACAACCTCTTTTTTTGAAAACCATCGCCGAACTTTTTCGACTACATTTGCAAAAAAATTGGAGACTGCGTTGTAAATTTGTTTTAGAGTCATAATTAGGATTCCATTCAAAATTAACCTTGCTAAAGTATATCCGAACAATATTAACCAATAATTAAACCCAAAATTTTTATTAACTCGTAATTGCTTGACAGTCTTCTGATTTTCCACCTATTTTATATCTATTCAATTTTCAAGAAACGGAGATCGCATGGAATATCGTCGTTTAGGTCATTCGGGTTTGATGGTTCCTGTTTTAAGTTTTGGTACGGGTACATTTGGTGGCACAACTGAATTTTTTAAACGTTGGGGTGGCATTGATGTTAAGGAAGCAACGCGTTTAGTTGACGTTTGTTTAGAAGCTGGAGTTAATTTATTCGATAGCGCAGATGTATATTCAAAAGGAGCTGCAGAAGAAATTTTAGGAAAAGCTATAGAAGGTAAACGAGACAAGGTTCTGATTTCTACCAAAGGCTCTTTTGCGACAAGCGAAAATGTTAATGATGTAGGTTCATCACGTTATCATTTAATTTCTGCATGCGAGGCGAGTTTAAAACGATTAAATACCGACTATATCGATATTTATTTTATGCACGGATTTGATGCTTTAACACCCATTGAAGAAACGCTCAACACACTCAATACGCTCATTCAAACTGGAAAAATTCGTTATATTGGATGCTCGAATTATTCAGGTTGGCAATTGATGAAAGCGATCGCTACAGCGGATAAACATAATCTAGCCCGCTATGTCGTTTATCAAGGTTATTATTCATTAATTGGTCGTGATTATGAATGGGAATTAATGCCACTCGGTATCGATCAAGGTGTCGGATTAATGGTTTGGAGTCCATTAGGGTGGGGAAGATTAACGGGCAAAATACGTCGTAATCAACCGATCCAAGAAGGACGTATTCAAGCCGGAGGCTCAAGTGGTGGACCTAAAGTGGATAATGAATATCTATATAAAGTTATTGATGTATTAAATGAAATCGCAGGGGAAACCGGTAAAACTATTCCGCAAGTTGCAATAAATTGGTTACTACATCGTCCAACCGTATGTAATGTTATTATTGGTGCGCGTAATGAAGAACAGCTACGCCAAAATTTAGGAGCAGTGGGTTGGAATCTTACCCCACTGCAAATGGAAAAGCTGAATGCCGTTAGCGAACTTTCGCCGATTTATCCGTATTGGCATCAAGCGCAATTTGAGCGAATACCGAAAATCGTATGAAGATATTCTGGCGGGATTTTACCCGCCAATATTGGAAACAAGCAACCGTCATTAAAAATATTTTCGCGCATTTAATTACAGAACGAGAAATTTTTGATGCTCTGATTCATGCAAGCGAAAATATTTTGCAAGATGAATCCATTCGATTGCGTTTATATTCAGGGAAAATAGGGAAGGATGCAAAAGAACAATTTGAGTTATTGCCCACCAAAAACGACGACTCATTCACGGATTTTTTACAACGGTACCTTGCAGTAACCGAAGAATCAGAAGTTTGTTTGATCTTAAATCATTTACAAAGACACTGCGCGCCTGAAGTTTGGTTTAGAATCCGAAAATTTTTAGAAGCACTTTATCCTTTCATAGGGATACCATCGAGTACTGCCGACATGGTGGTATTTTTAGGAAATTATGCCGCTACGCCATTTGGTGTGCATTATGATTATGCGTCAGTAATGAGTTTGGTGATTGCGGGCTGTAAAAGATTTTTGGTTTGGCCTGCAGAATTTTTTAAGGCTGAGAATTTCGAGATTGATCCGATTAATCACAGTATTCAAGATCTGGATATTTCATTATATCGTGAATATGCGACAGAAGTGGTGGGTTATCCTGGCGATATTATTTTTTTACCTGAACGTGCGTGGCATATTGCGGTATCAGACCCGAATTTTAATTTATCTGTTTCCATTGGTTTGTTTAATAATGAAGTGCCAACGCATGATTCATTAGATATGCTCACGCGATTTTCAGCTTCTGGTTTTAAAATAATTCCAGCATTACGCAATCCAATTAAAATTTTTTCAAATAATAAATTCATTTCTAGTGGTTTTAAAATTATTTGGATTAAAAATAATGATGTGATTTATTATGCGATTAATGGTCATTTATTTAAATATTTTTATTCTGAAAATATCGAAAAAATTGCGAAATTAATTAATCAAAAAAATAAATTTCAAGTTGCCGACATTTTAAAATTCGGCGATGAAAATTTAATAAAAGATTTTCTGCAGAAAATTTATCAAGCACGAGGAATTGAAATTTCCTCTTAATTCTATCTTCATTTTTAAACATTAAAATTATATTAAGTGTAATGCCAAGATATGGAATTTGATTTCTATAGGCACAAATATTTATGTGTAACGCTACATTTTTTAATTCATTTAATAAATTATTAATAAACAGCTGGTAGAATTTAACCAATAGAAAATTTTTATCTGGAGAAAAAGATGCCAGCGTCTAAATCACAATTTTTAGTGCTAACCTCAACTCACCCACTGACTGTTTTGCCTTCTCCATCCTTTCTGGAGGGTGCGACTGGACAGTTTATGACCGTTCTGAAAGATGGTTTTAGTTCTGAGCAAGATGCTATTGAGTATGCTCAAAAGGAATCTAATGAAAGTAAAAAGAATTTTTATTTGGTCCAGCTCCAAGAAGGATCTCCTTTCATAGGCACTTTTTCTACCATAGAAAAAAACAAAGTAACCGCATATCCAGTCGGTAACACTCATCCTAAACTCCTTCTTAAAGAGGGCCGAGGGCTTGAGATACTGTTTCCTCAGTTCAAAGACCTGACTGACGAAGAAAAACAGATCATAGCTCCCAGTAAACTTAAGAAAACTACGCTAGGTTCCCTTGTAAAACAAAGAATTGAAGGAGTATCACAACAGTTGAAGGATTCAGCAGGTGTGAGCCCTATACGAACTAACTCTCAATCACCTTCTTCAGCTTCGTCGCCTAGAGAAACGTCAACATCATCAAATCAGCCACGGCCTAGCAGTTCAGAGGATAGCTTAGATGTTATAGATCTTGTTGATAAATTGTTTACTGCAGCAGCCCAATCTAAGAAAATTGACACTACGAGTGATTTAACTAATCAGGGCGCTTTATCTACATCAAGTGGGAATGCACTTTCTACCGCTAATTCATCATCCATATCCAGTGTGGATTCATCACCCTCGGGGAGCGGTGCGACCACCCCATTTGAAAACCTACCTATGTCTAATCCATCTGAAGCATCTACTTCAAGTTCCCAGAGTGGTTCAACAGTTGTTGCTATGGATGGTGAGGTAGAAGGATTTTTCCTAATGACACCCGAACAGCAGGGTGATGAAATAATTTCATCGCTTCAAGAGGTTGTGGAAAACCGGAAGAATAAAAAACCTACTCCGTCTGATTCTAAGATTGATGAAATAAGACTTGTCGAAGTTTCTTTAGCTCAACCAAAAGAAGAACCAAAATTATTAGTAGAACATCCCATTATTACTAGAATTAAACAAGAAATAAAACGATTAGAAAGTACTAAAGATAAAGCATTATTTCTCAAACCAGACGCGAAAATTGATGTTTTAAACCAATTGCTGGAGAAACTTAGAAATAAAGCACCTGAAAAATTTGCTGAGATCATTCTAGAATGGCAAGTTAAAGAAAAGATGGTTTCACGCGAGAAAGAGATTGTTATCGGTAAAAATGGAGAATCAGAGAATACAAAGTATTCTGTTAAGGTACACCCGGGTATTATTAAAATAGGAAAAGATAAAGATCATATTAAAGATGTCCGTGGCGGCTCTAGAAATGATGTCATTGACCATCATCGTAATCTTTTCTCTTTCTTCGGTAAAACCAAAACAAGACAAATGGTGGATGAAATTGAAAAAGCAGCTCAGAAAATTGCGAAACCGTAGTTAATGCGAATGCCAGTTTTATACATTCTATAAAACTGGTATCCTAATGCATAAAATAAAAAATGATTCTTTTATTTTAATGTGTTTCTGGTCTAGCATTTGTTAAAATACATCCCCAATTAATAACGTAAAAACACACGAGGCAAATCATGAAAAAAACATTAATTATAACCGCTTTTTTATTAGTAAACATTTCGACATCGGCTTTGGCTTTTAATCTCGATAATCGTGCTAATCACGAAGTACATGTATGGTGTCCTACTCCATTTAGTACTTATCACACCTCTGTCAAATCACATAGCTCAAAAGAAGAAAAAGGCCACTCTGATATGGTGCTTTGTGCAGAATGGTCAGATAAAAAAGATCCGTTTTACAAAAATTGCTGTGAAGTTCGTTCTCACGGACAATTTGTTATTAACGGCAACTACAAGACAGACTCTAATCCTTCAACGTTCTGTCATTAAACTCTTGCGTAGCCTGGATCGTTAGATCCAGGAAACATTAATAAAAATTCCTGGATTTAACGATCCAGGCTACGGTGGATTTTATATAAAAGGCAGAGTATACCAAGTCGCTTTTCCTTTCCCATGACGTGCTAATTGATTGCTTTTGACAAGCTCACTCAAGTGTTTTTTTAACGTATTTCGGTTAGCATTAGTTATTTTCTCAATATCGCTAATGGTCAGGCGTCCATGTTCGTGAACTAACGTTACAATTTCATTGGAAAGAACAGATTGACGAAGATTTATTAATTTCTCGCGTGAAACTTTTTGCTCTAGATGCCGCTTTTGTTTTTGTAATGATCGTAAAAAGAAAATAAGCCATGGCATGAAATTAGGGTTTGGCTTTTTTAATGTTTGTTGCGTTTGGCGCAGAGCTAGATAATAGTTTTCTTTATTGCGTTCTATGATACTTTCTAACGAGCTGTAAGGTACATATAAATAACTTGATTTTAAAAGCAAAAGAGTGGTTAATATTCTCGATAATCTTCCATTTCCATCTTGAAATGGATGAATTGCTAAAAAAACCACGGCAAATATTCCAATTATGAGTAAGGGATGTAGGATTTGTAATTCAAATTGTTCTCGACACCACAAAATTAATTCTTGCATTCGCAGTGGAGTTTCAAACGGAGATGCAGTCTCAAATATAATTCCTAAACTTTTGCCGGTTTCATCAAATGCTTCAACATTGTTAGAAAGTTTTTTATATTCACCGCGATGCTTTTCATCTTTGTGGGAAAACTTAAGTAACCAACCATGTAATTGTTTTATGATATTCTCTGAAAAGGGCATATCTTCAAAATTTTGAAAAATTTCAGCACAGACATAGGCATAACCAGCAACTTCTTGTTCGTCTCTGGAGGAAAATGAATTATTTTGTAATTTAGATAAAAGCCGTTCTACTTCTTGATCTGAAAGTTTAGAGCCTTCGATACGAGTTGAAGACCCGATACTCTCAATAGTGGCTACTTTTCGGAGTGCTTCTAATCTTTCAGGCGCCAGACGCCCGTATAGTTGCCAAGCACCTTTGAATTCCTCAATCTCGGCAATTAATGCCAGAATTTCTGCTGTTATGACTAATTTTGAGAGATTTCCGATCATTGGGCTACCCATATATATATCTGATTATACCCAATTATATCCAATTATACCCAATATTGCCACTCGCTCAGGGGTTTCCCTATCCATATCAGCATATTAGGCTCCGGCATTTAATTGAATGAAATCTGGAATAAAAATATTTTCCAAGAATTTTTCCATTGAATTTCGAGCTCTAAAAATAGAGTTATGAGTAATCATCGTTTTAGCAAGCATGATGGGTGGCACGAGAATCCATTTATCGCCGTGTCGATTTGTGAATAATTGAAGATTTCTTAATGAAAATATAAGTAAAAGCGCATCCAATCGCGGCAAAGATTATGATAACAATCATCGCATAAAATAGCGCGCGCGTATTAATTGATTTTGCAGTTTGTGTTAATAATAAAAGTTTATCTGAAGTTAATTGTGAAATTTTAGTATTACCCGCCAACAAAAGATTAACTTGCTCGCGTGGAATATTTTTATAATCAGTTGATGAATTTAGAAATTGTGCAAGATGAAAATTATAATAGCTCGAAGTAATGGCGCTTAAAATAGCGATCCCAAGTGTTAATGCGAATTGTCTTACCGTACTCAATGCACCCGATGCCATTCCTGTTTGTTCCGGTTCTACAGCTGTCATTACAACTATGGAACTATTTGGAATAGCTAAAGGTAAGGCAAAGCCAAAAGCTACTAAACCTAGTACTATCCAAAAATAATTTTGTAAATTAATGGTTGCGACTATCCAACAGAGAGAAAACAATAACAAAAAAGTACCCGTTAATAGGGGAGCGCGAGAACCGGATTTATCCCGCCAAGCGCCGCCGAGGGTTGGAATAAAAATAAAAGTGAGTGTTGCCGGAAGTAATGCAAGACCCACCGTGGCGGGAGAAAATCCAATGCTGATTTGTAGCCATAACGCCCAAAAAACTATTGAGGTTAAACAAACACAAGAACAAAATAAAATAATATTTCCGGCTAGGAAATCTTTTTTCTGAAATAATCGTATTTCTAATAGTGGTTCTTCAGCTGCCAGTTCAATTTTAACAAATAAACACAATCCCAAAACGGCAATGATAAATAACCCAATAATCCAATAATTACTCCAGCCCCAAACAGCACCTTGCATAATCGCAATAATTAAGGCACTAAAAGATAAAATAAAGCTGATGAGACCTGCAGTATCAAATTTTTTGATTTTAGTTCTGATATCTTTTTCTATAGCGGATAATGTGAAATACAAACAAACGAGACCTATAGGAATATTGACCCAAAAAAAGTAACGCCAATTCAAGAATTCAGTTAATACTCCGCCAATAAACGGACCCATCGCATAGAAAAAATTGGAAACGGTCAGCACGAGGCCAAATGCTTTGCCAAATTCATTGTCGGGAAAACCACGATGGATAAGCACCATAATGCAAGGCATCAAAAGGCTCGCGCCAATGCCTTGAAGAAATCGTCCGCCGAGCATCATCCATGAATTTTGTGCGCCTCCGCAAATAAGGGAGGCTAATATGAAAATCAAAATCCCTAATGTAAAAATCCTTTTGTTGCCATAAATATCCGACAATTTTCCGCCTAACAGCAATAAAACGGATAAGGTTAATAGATAACTATTGATGATCCAATGCACCGCATTATTAGTGAGACCTAAAGCCTGTTGCATCATGGGGAGGGTAACAGCGATGCCAGATTCATCGATAAAAATGATGGCATATGCACCCATCATGGCAATCAACAATAAAATCTTTTTTCTTGTGTCTAATATGGACATGTCATGCTCATTCCGTTGAGATTTTCAAATGAGATTTTATGAAATAACATCTATTAAGTGTAAAATAAATTTTATGATTTGCAGAGTTTTATTTAAGGGGATTGAGTATGCGCATCGCTGTTTCTGGGACCCATTTTATCGGTAAAAGCACTTTAATAGCAGATTTTATCCAGGCTCATCCAGAATATCGATCTGAGATTGAGCCTTATTACGCATTACAGAGTGAGGCGATGGAACTGGAAGCTAGCCTTGATAGCTTAATGCAACAGCTGGATTACAGCATTGACCAACTTAACAAATACCAAAACGAACCTAATATTATTTACGACAGATGTCCTGTCGATTTTATAGCTTATGCCATGCATGTTTTAGCTCTGGATCACATCGATATTAATGACAGTGAAATTTCTGAAAAATTTTCTGACGTTAAAGTTGCGCTGAATAATTTAGATTTAATTATATTTTTACCGATCACAAAAGAAAATAATATAGATTATTATGAGGAGAATCCTGCCTATCGCAAAGCTGCGGATAAATATTTTAAAAAAATGTATCGCGATGATATCTGCGATATATTTCCGAGATATGGACATCCCAAAATAATTGAAATCTGGGGTGATCGTGGAGCGCGCATTAAAAAGTTAGAAAGCTATCTCTAGTTTTAGTTAACTGTAATCCAGTAATAAAGGTAAATGATCTGAAACTTCATCATTTAAGACCTCAAACGAATTCACCATGATTTCAGGTGAGGTGAAAATATAGTCGGCAAACTTTTCTTCTTTTTGGTATAAGTTGCTGCGCGTAGAGTTAATATCGTATCTTTTAATGAGATTATTCATTCCTTTTTCAATCAAGCTAATGCTTTCAGTATCAGGTTTCAAATTAAAATCACCGCATAAAATTTTTGGGGTGTTGAGAGTGGCCATGAATTCATTGATCCTTCGCGATTGAAATATTCTTTCCGGAGTATCCGTTTTTCCCTTACCGTTCCATAAAGCGTGCACATTTAATATGGAGTGAATTTTATTTTTGCTTCTATATTGCAGCCATTGCAAATTCCTTGAGTGTGTTGGTCCTCTACCAGGATAATTAGGATTTTCATGAATAGTTATTTCGCCTTCTTTTAACACCTCAATTTCTTTTTTTACTAGCATCCCAATCCCATATATATTTTCTATGACGGGCCTGAAAAATGCAGTATGGTTCGATAGTATACTTTGTAATTCAGATAAAATATTAAGACTAACCTCTCTATCCTCAGTGGAGATCTTATTTGGAGCATTGTTATAGACTTCCTGCAGACAAAAAATATCAACATCACGATGGAGTTTAACAAACTCGAGGAGGGGATTTTTAATGTGTCCACCCCAAATATTTAATGTCATTAATTTCATTTAGTCTTTACCTCCATGATTGACGGCCCTTATTTCCCATCAACTTGAATGGCTTCTGCTGCGCCAGGCCAATGTGAAATCGTCGTAATTGAAATTACTAGAACGATTATTCTAAATTTTCTCGAGAAATGCAACTTGATAAAATTTCTTTAGAGATAATTCAAAAAGGTAGTAGTTTGCTTTCTAAAAAAAGCTAACAATAATTTGCGTTTTTTGTTAGCAGTACCGAAAGATCTGTTCCCTCCATCAGCCTGCGCGGAGTAGATTTATTCGCATCTTCAATATCTATGTCGGCATTATTCTCTAAAAGAAAGCAAACTACATCTTTTTTCTTATTAAGTGCCGCCCAATGTAATGCAGTTCTCTTATTTCTAGGATTTTCGTCCTGAATATTAATATCGGTAATAAACATATGTAAAAAACGAACTGCCCCCAAGATACCCGTCGCTGCGGCGCGACGAAAAGCCACGTTAATATCAGTCACTTTAAAGTGTTCCAATACTTTTGTTAGTAAAAGTGTATTTAATTGAGAATCTGAGATTTCAAGCGCATAATCTAGAATGGTTTTGCCTTCACGATCAGCAATTAAAAAACTTCCACCATTCACGCATTGTTCTTATCGGATAATTCGCATCGTAATGGTGCAAGTTAGTTACATTAATAAAATTGATTTTTGCATTTGCTTGAGTAAATGCCTGTTTTATTTGACGAGCTTTATTTTCATCAAATAAATTAATGGAAAATCGCATAAATTCTAATTTTTTTGCTGCACGATGACATTCTAAATAGCGTTCTCTGCTACTCAAAAAAAAGCGGTCACTATGTTCCATGTGAAAGTGAGCAGTATCTAAAAGTATCTTACCCAAATTATATTGAAATAATGTAGTTGGATGATTAGGAAAAGGCGCATACCCTTTAAATATAGGGTTTCTCTTTGTATCTGTATAGATCGCTCTGAATTTCCATACTCTCTTGCTGTTGCAAGGTGTAAAACATAAATTCATTATGTGCATTTACCATCGGGTCAATATCAGCCGATATAATCAAACCAGCATATTTTGATAGGGTAGGTATCATGCTGCATAGAAATGATTCTCCAATGATAATTGCAGCTTGAGTTTTTTCTTCTGGGATACAAGGTAAAGAATCTAGTTTGTTAATTAAATATTCTGCTTTTAACTGATTGCAAAGGGGGGTAAATTTGGGGCGCGAAATCTCTGGTCGAAACTGAGTGGTTTCTTTAGAAGCTTGGGCTAATAATAGTTTACTCTTTAGCAGGAAAATATCTTTTGCCATATTGCCGAACCTCAATTTTTTTGGGTAGTGTTATA
>Ga0351887_10001_pt2 | contig 123552 bp, 114 predicted proteins | sample TotcelFGM3001L15_FD_206760 | JGI IMG/M metagenome (GOLD analysis project Ga0351887, IMG submission 206760) | Enriched cells from coal bed in the Powder River Basin, Montana, United States - Total cells FGM rep3 HSBNCT.FGM.300.1.L15 ...
ATTAGCGGAACAAATAAGAATTAATCATATTTTTTTAAAATCACTTTAATTTGGATTCTGCTGTCAAAAGCTATGCAATTTTGGTGTTCTTTTTTTGCGGTTATCTTGCTATTAATAGTCATGTTTATTTACTTCTTGAACTTCTACTAAGCTAATCTCTCCAGATTTTTTAATGATATAAATTGCTCTGTACGCAATTAATTATCTAATAGGATGCTTTTCGCTAAATTCATTAATTCCTTGGTTTTAGTTTTTTTATTTATCATGATGACCAATCCCATTTGTTTATCCGGATTTAATGCAATAAAAGTAGAAAATCCTGCAGTTGCACCCACTTTCCAAATCATTTTTCCCCCCTCCGGAAAAACAGTCGTGGACCACGCTAGCCCCTGCATCGTTCTAGCATTTATTTTAAAATAATTCTGTTGCGCAAACTGCATCGCTTGTTTAATTGAAGCTGGTGCATTACCGATATTTAAATTCGCTTGTAAGTATTTCATCATATCAATAGGCGTTGAACGTAACGCACCGGATGAGGGCTTCCATGCAGTCATTTTCCAACGAGGTGCAGGCTCATTATTAGCATAATAACCTTGCGCATATTGGTTTTGTAATTCGGGCAGAACAAAATACATTGTATTATTCATCGCAAGCGGTTGTAATAAATCATGATGTAAAGCACTCCAAAAATTTTGTTTCATCACACCGGTCAATGCATATCCCAAAAGTCCAAAACCCAAATTCGAATATTGCCATTTAGAGCCAATAGGATAGGGTGGCTGCCAATGATTTAAAAAATCAATAAAATCGGTTGCTCCGTACGATCCGTCTGGAGAATAACCCGGTGGAATTTTGGGTAAACTTGCGGTATGCGTCGCTAATTGTTCGAAGGTGATTTGCTTCACTATTTCATTTTGTACTGTGGTTGGTAAATAGGGCCCGATGGCGTCATTTAATTTAATTTTACCGGCTTCAACTTGCATGGCTAATAAAGTGGTGGTGAAAGTTTTGGTCACTGAGCCGATCTCAAAAATCGTACTATTTGTGACGGGTTTTCCAGTCGTGGCATTGGCTATGCCATACATGAAATATTGAGGTTTACCGTGATCGTACAGCGCTATCGCTAAACCGGGCAATTGATTATTCTGCATTAACATTTTTGCCAATGCATTGATTCTATCATTATCTGCTTCAGTGATTCCTAGGCAGAAAAAAATGAGGAGAAACGTTACTGTTTTCTTCACATGAAGTTCCTTTTAATGTGACGATTCAGACTAAGTTTAACACAAGGACTATTGGATTCAGGTCTTTCTTTATCAGTTTTACCGCTATTTGAATGTAGTGGCCGCGGGATGTATAGAGATGTTCATTCTGTGTCTTGTTGTTGTTCATCATCGAGTCGTCGAGCCCAGTTTCTTTTTCTAATTTAGCCTACAGGTACATCACGTGATGTAATGAATTAATTCAGTGATTGCAGATTTTTTTCAAACCATACCAGTGTTTGAATCTTTATGAATTCTGTCGGAGTATATTCCTAAAAAATTTGTTATTGAGCCGCTTACAAATTTATTTGATCTCTATCTATAAATGACGATCCAATGATTGAAAATAAAAAACGGATGCTACTTAATTTAACTTTTCTAATAAAAATATAACTTACTGCATGTCTTTAATCTTCTTATTTACCTAAGCGCGTCACGTCCGCACATTTATGCATTAATCGTAAAATAATTTCAAACACTTAACTGATAAAAAATTTGAAAATTTGGCGTGTATTCGCCGTGACAATTTACATTAGAAAAAAATCGTATTTAAATTTTAAATTAAACTGTATCTGATCAGGATTCAATTCATTGCTAAATTAGTTTTAGCGATGTATTTGAAATGTTAAGCATTAACTATCCGCCAAACTTTCTTGGTTTGGCATTCTTGCGTCAAAGTGGCTTTATGTTATGCGTTGATATCAAACGGTATCGCGGGATGCAACATCACTAACCGTAATAAGCAGAATGCGATAGTTGCCTATCTTATTTATTTGTATTTATAGCTTAAATTTTAGAGATTTTATGAGTAGAAAACATCAATTTGTCAGATCATTAGTTCAGGTTTTAAAACACAATCGAGACGGTTCTCGGCGTACTCAACAAGATAGAACAAAAATATTATTGGATGTAGTAAAAACCATTTACATGCATGGTTATCAACTTGAGCATGTGCAATATATAAGACGAAGATATATTGAATTTATAGTTAAATATTGGATGGAAAAGGAGACGGTAGGTGCAGGTGCATTAAAAAATCGGCTTAGCTGTATTCGTTGGTTAATGGAAAAATTAAATAAATCCAATGTCGTTCCCACAAATGATGAGCTTCAAATTCCTACGCGAGTTTATGTGTCTAATGTCGATAAATCTCGAGATTTAACAGTAGAAGATTTAGCTTCTGTTAATAATGCAAAAATGCAGTTAAGTTTATTGGGTCAAATCTTTTTGGTTTGCGGGTAGAAGAAAGTTTAAAACTTCAACCTTTTCTGGCTGATTGCGGAAAAGCACTTTTTATTAAAGGATCGTGGGCTAAAGGTAGTCGTGAACGATTTATTCCGATATTAACGGAAGAGCAGCGCTTATGGATAGATAAATGCAAGGCAATAGTGGAAAACAAGGAGAGCTCATTAATTTCTGATGATACGATTTACAAAACCTATCGCAAGAGATTTGAAAAGTGTTGTGAAAGAGCAGGGATCGATAAGCGTCTCGGTCTTCGACATCACTATGCTCAAAAGCGTTATGCTGAATAGCAGGATTTGAGTGCGTAATAAAAGGAGGGCCAACAAAAAACACTATGAGTGATGAACAGCAACAACGTGATCGGGTTGCTCGAATGCAGGTGAGCCAAGTTAGGGCATTCCAGAATAAATATTTTCAGAAACTATTGCTGAATATACTTCTTTCGTTTCAGAGTAAATTGTTATGTTTTCAAAAAAGACAGACTGACAATTTACTCTGCCATGCTAACTTAGAGGTATTCTTGCGTATAATATACCAAACTATTAGTAGCGGAGATAACTATATGCTTTTAAAAGGTTCTGTTGCAATACTGGCTGGAGCCGGGCGTCAAAATGGGGTAGGAGCAGCTACTGCAAGACTTTTAGCAAAAGAGGGGTGCAATATATTTATCAATTGTTTTATCAAGACGGGAAAATAAGCGATTTAAACAACCCCCTGGGGGATGAAGACGTTTATGGTCTTGGAAGAATTCATCTTAAATCATTGCCAATTTTGCTTTCTACAACTGACGATGTTGCCGTTCAATTTTTAAATGTTTCAGGGTAATATGAGCTAATTATTTTCACTACTGACTTTTTGTAAAATCGATATAAGTATAAAATCTAATTTAAAGAGACGGAGTAATAATAATGCGAGTTATGAGCATGTTTGGATTATTCCAACAAGATAAAACAAGTGACAAAGGAACAACTCAATCCGCAGCTTTTCTAATTCAAGGCGTAAAGAGTGATCCTTCAGTTCCTTCACAATTAAAGCTTCTGGTAAATAAGAAAACCCCAAACTTAAAACAAAAGCTCGATGAGCTTAAAGAAAGTTTAAATATCGCCCTTTGGAGTTATACACGAACAAAAAAAAGTGAAGTACTTAGCGAGTTGTTGCAACTACCTGGTCAACTGAGTGTCACACAATTTAGGAAGAAATTGCCGCCTTTAAAGGAGTACGAATTTACAAAATCAGAAGATAAAGACTTTATTACTCTGACTGTAAAAGGGGCTAATTTGGAGTGCACAATTAATTGCTTAATTCGCAATAGATTTTGTGAGGAGAGTGCAATACCTAAAGAGCTAGAACAATTCATTCCTGATTTAACACGTGTTATGAGATTTAATGATCTTTAGAACAGCAAGATTCTTGCTAAAAAATAATGAACATTGCAAATAAAAAAGTTTTTATGAAAAAACCATTTATTTTTAACGCTTGCTATATAACAATTTTATTCGAGACACAATACCTCTAAATTCGCATGAGAGAGTAAATTGTCAGTCCATCCTTTTTGAACACATAACAATTTACTCTGAAACAATAAACCTTCTTTAGCAATAACTGCTGAGAACGCTTATCCGAGAATGCCCCAATTCTTGACTTACCTGCATTCGAGCAAATCGATCACGCTGTTTTTGTTCATCGCTCATAGCATTTTTAGCTGGCCCTCCTTTTAAGGCACATTCAAAACCTGCAATTTCAGCATAGCGCTTTTGTGCGTATTGATGTCGAAGTCCATGCCGTCTATCGATTCCTGCTCTTTCACAGCATTTTTCAAGCGTTTTCGATAAGTTTTGTAAGTTGTGTCATCAGGAATTAATGAGCTACTTTTGTTTTCCGCTATTATTTTGCATTTATCCAACCATGTACGTTGTTCTTCCGTTAATATTGGAATAAATCGATCGCGACCACCCTTGGCCCATGAACCTTTTATAAAAAGCGCATCTTTGCAATCAGCTACGAACGGTTGCAGTTTTAAACTCTCCTCCACGCGCAAACCAAAAAGTTTTTGTCCCAACAAACTCAATTGCATTTTTGCATCGTTAATGGAAGCTAAATCCTGAGTTGTTAAATTCCGAGATTTATCGACATTCGATACATAAATCCGTTTTGGAATTTTTAATTCCTCATTGCTGGGAACTACATTTAATTTTCCTAATTTTCCCATCAACCAACGAATACAACTCAGCCGATTTTTTAATGCTCCCGCACCTACGGTTTCTTTTTCTATCCAATATTTAACAATAAATTCAATATGTCTTCGTTTTATATATTGGACATGTTCAAGCTGATAACCATGTGCGTAGATGGTTTTTACCACATCCAATAATATTTTGGCTCTATCTTGTTGTGTGCGTCTGGAACCATCTCGATTGTGTTTTAACACTTGAACTAAAGACCCAACAAACTGATGTTTTCTACTCATAAAATCTCCGAAATTTAATTTTAAATACCAATATATTTGGGCAACTATCAATTCTGTTTATTACGGTTAGTGATGTTGCATCCCGCGATATCGATTGATACCAACGAATGGCTAAAGCCACCTTGATGCAAGAATGTTGAACCAGAAAGTTCAGCGGATAGTTAATGCTTAACATTCCAAGGTCATGGCTAAACCTAATTTAGCAATGACTTGTACCCAATAAAAATGCTTAGATATGATTTTTTAATTTGTCACGGCAAATACACGCCAATTTTTCAAATTTTTTATCAGTTAAGTGTTTGAAATGTTTTTAGAATTAATGCGTAAAAAAGCGCGTCACGTCCGACATTTCATATGCGGACGTGACGCGCTAGAAATAAATAAATTTTTAAAATTTAGTATTAATTACGAGATTTTTAAAATTGCTTATCAAAAGAGTTTGCAACAGATTAAAGTTGTAGAGATAGATATTGAAAGTATTGTTATTTTTAATCACTAAAGCGGACTTTATATTTAAATATAAAGCCGGATGTTTGGTTGGCGCTCAATAAAGTCCATCTAGAAACCCGCTGATAAAAGCAGAGATAATGCCTTCTGGTTACAAAATCAGGAGAATCAAATGTCAAATATAATCAACGTGTCAGAAAAATGGATTAGACTAAATGAAGAATGGGAATCAAGTGAATTAACACAGTCAGATTTTTGTGAGCAAAAAGAAATTATTCCGGCGCAATTTGCTTATCAGAGATCAAAAATTTTAAAGAATCGAATATATGAGAAAGCCATTGAATTTGCTCCGATTACACTATCATCATCTACTGCAATTGAAGAAGCAAATGCTGAAGTTACCATTGAGTTACCCAGCCAAATTAAGTTGCGTATTCCTGCCACCAAACTGGTTCTTTCACTGGTTTTAAACGTATTGCGAGAACAACCATGATCTCACCATCAGAAGGAGTAAAAATTTATTTAGCACTCGAATCTGTTGATATGAGAAAGGCCGTGGATGGATTAGCAGTACTTGTGGCTGAGACGCTTAAACAAGACCCACAGTCTGGTCATATTTTTATATTTCATAATCGGAGTCGCAACAAAATAAAATGCTTGGTTTGGGATAAAAACGGATTTGTTTTATATTACAAACGGCTTGAGAAGCGCTCTTTCAAGGTTCCCCGTAAAATGACCAATGGATGTATCTTGCTAGACAAACATGAGTTGAACTGGCTCTTAGCGGGTTTGGATTTTTTAGCGATAAAGCAGCATCCAGAATTTCAACTTCAGAAATTATATCAATAACATAAATTAATGCTCTGCTAATTAGGATAGTTATCTATAGACTGATAAAATAGTCTTTATGATAACACAAGAAGAATTATTACAAAAAACGCCGGAAGAACTTGCTGAATTATTTTTATCTTTGCAGACAATTTTATTCGAAAAAGAAAAAAATCTCTCGAATAAAGAAAATGAAATCGCATTGCTTCGTCATCAGCTGAATGTCTTATTGCAAGCAAAATACGGTCGAAAATCGGATAAAGTTGACCCTTCACGCCAAGGCCAATTATTTAATGAAGCAGAAGCACCAGAAATTGAATCGGTTGAAATTCAAAAAGCCGAAGAAGAGATTACTACTGTTAGTTCTCACCATCGCAAAAAGCCAGGCCGTAAACCATTACCTGCAGAATTACCTCGTGTTCGTAAAGAATATGATTTAAGTGAGGTTGAAAAAGCATGTCATTGCGGATGTCAGCTCACTAAAATAGGTGAAGAAATATCAGAACAGCTTGAATTAATTCCTGCGAAATTAAATGTAATACAGCATGTTAAATTTAAATATGCTTGCAAATCCTGCGAAGAAACGATTAAAACTGCAAAAGGTCCGAATCAACCCATACCCAAAAGCATTGCATCTGCGAGTTTATTGGCCCATGTTCTTGTTTCAAAATTTAAAGACCATCTGCCTTTATATCGACAAGAACAAATCTTCCAACGTATGCAAATTGATATCCCACGAAATACATTAGCTTATTGGGTGGTTCGCTGTGGAGAGCTATTAAAACCGCTTATAAATCAGATGAAAAAAATCCAAATTAAATATGATATTGGTTATGCCGATGAAACTACCATTCAAGTATTAAAAGAAAAAGATAAATCTGCTGAAAGTAAATCTTACATGTGGGTCTTTATAGGTGGTCCACCTGAACAACGTAATTTTATTTATGAGTATCATCCTACGCGCGCACAAACAGTGCCAAAAGAATATTGGCAGGATTTTAAGGGTTTTTTACATAGCGATGGATATGCTGGCTATACAAATTTATTTGCGAGCTATCCCATCCAAGGTGCGCATTGCTGGGCGCATGCCAGACGAAAATTTACGGATATTATCAAAGCGAATAAAACCCAAAAAGCAGGATTATCGCATTGGGCTGTTGCACAAATTGCAAAACTCTATCAAATCGAGCGCGATGCCAAGGATAATTATTTATTGCCAGCAGAAATTAAAAAAATCCGCCAAGAAAAATCTAAGCCTTTGCTACAGGAAATGAAAGATTGGCTCGATAAAAATATAGAACGAACATTACCTAAAACACCTATCGGTTTAGCCTTAAATTACTGCTTAAAATATTGGGATAATTTAATGCGATATATCGAGGACGGAAGATTAGATATCGATAATAATTTAGCTGAACGAGCCATTAAACATTTTGCAACTGGAAGGAAAAACTGGCTCTTCGCTGACACAACACATGGCGCTGAATCTTCTGCTGTGATTTTTAGTTTAATCGAAACCTGCAAATATCATCAAATCGAACCCTACCTCTATCTGAAGAGTGTTCTTGAAAAAATAACGGAATGTACGACGGATGATGATTATTTAAAACTATTGCCGTTTAATCTCAAGACAGGTGACGGTTGATCGCATACAATTCATTGCAAATTTTCTCGATTAAAGTAGTTGAAAATCTCCAAAATTTTTAACGTTAATTACTTGATATAATAAAAAAATAAATGTGTTTAACACATTTAAGGCATTGAATGACCAATATTTATTAAAAATAAAGGTTAGTGCGTGATATTCCAATAAGATTGGAATTAAATTCAGAAATTTAAAATCACAGATTTTATATAACTTCTGAACTGGGATCTTAATTTTAAAATTAAGAATCGTTGCGAATAGAATAATCCTATGAGAATTTTTGGGTCAGGTCAACAAAATATTTTTTATTTTAATTATTAAAATTTATCTAAATTTAAAACATCATCCTAACGTCATCGCAAAAATAAAAATAAAAACTCACCTAATAAATTGATAAATAATAATTTCCACAAGTTGTAATTCCCCCAGTCACTGTGGACAAATGTCCTCAGTGACTGGAGGAATTTTTAAAATTAAAATAGGAATTAACACTTAATTTGAGGGGGTAAAGAGCTCACATTAGCAGTTTTTTGGATTGCAACGAGCTTCGATAAATAATCTGAAATTTTATACGCAGTAATTTGACTACAAGCCTGGTTTTGGAGAAGAAAATCAAGAGCTTCTGATAATTTTTCTTCAATTACAAAATTCTCCTTGGTCTCACTCCACTCAAATGTTCTAGGAATAGAATGGCTATTACGCGTTGCAACATCATAACCAGTTAATAACTCATGAATATCCTCGTGGGAAGTTTTAGAGTCTGGGATCAATATCATTTTTTCAGAATCTAATATCTCAATTGCACCAATGCAAAAATGACGCGGAGGGTGCGCTGGAGTTTTTCTCAGCTCTACTTCCTTAAAAAAATTGGATGTTTTTTTTCTAGTCAGAAAATTGAATAAATCTTTCATTCTCAAACTCTCCTATTATGAAGTGATAGTATTGTATCAAAATGGTGAGCTTCTTCTATGAAATGATCCTCGTTAATATCCAATTCAGTCAATCTATAAGGATCAAAATGATTTGCTGGATTGTAGGCAGGAGTATTCATTTTTATTGACAATTTTATTGCATCTTCGGGTGTGATGTAGGGAAGGTCCAGCTTAGGATCTTTATCGTCAACCACAGGTGTCTCACATCTAAAAAAGATATACTGACTGCCTTTTATTCCCTCACAAGCTAATGGTATTGGGCCAGGGATGACATTAAGATTTATTAATGCTGCTTCAAGACGATTGACAAACGTGGATAGTTTAGAAAAATCTTCTTTAAATTCCGGGTTTGCATATAAGTATATAGTAACTATATTCCCTTCACCTTTTTCGCCTCGAAGTGAAGATCTTGAAATGATCTTCGAACTGTTTATTCCATATCGAAATATGAGGGGTAATATGGCTTGATCCCATGCAACTTCCACATTCTCGATATATTCTTGTAGAGATAAATGGAACTTCCAAGAGCTTTCGCCAACTGCTGGCAATTTGCGAGCCTGAATTTCATAAAAAGGAGGTGCATTTATTAGTCTTAGATTTCCACTTATACCACTTTTTTCTTCATCCATCGTTTTATATAAAAATAAATTATTATTAGTTTCTGAAACGAAAGGTTTTTCTTCTTTTTTTGAGGACTGCCAAAAACTACAGAAATTACAATCTCTTTTTCGCATCATGAACACATTTTTATTTACTTAATTTCCTTACTGACTATGAGTCCATTACTTCAAATGTTAGCACATTCCTTGGTTTTTATACCCCGTAAAAATACGAGGAAAATAACAGAATCTCCAACTTTAATTGAAGTTGGCAATCCTGTATCATCTACACAATACTAAATACTTTTTATTTGTCACATCTTGTTTAATAAGCACCAATTGTGAAAGTTTGAATCTGACATGACACTTCAGCGTTTTCCAAACCTCAAACTATGTTCGTATTTTTTCGCGATCATATTTGTTTTTCCAGGGTTCTCCAATCAAGCGCGATATTAAGTTATCTTCGACTAACCGTGCAGCCTCACTAAAATTCCAATTCACACTCGGAGTTAATAAATTTCCTAAATCCAATGCAAAATCATTATGCTGTTTCTTTTCATTTAGATTTTTTTCAAACATGGCACATGCAATACTACCATCTGAATATCGGCAAATGACGATTACCATATCTATTTATAATTTCGATAAGTAACATTATGAGCATACGGGTGAATTGAAGCTCCAAATTTGCCATAAACAGGCAATTTTAGAATATTAAATGTAGCAATGAATAATAGATTAACTGTCAGGGCTGATTTCTCTAGGTAGTTTTGGTACTAAAAACCCAGGCAGGTCGGTCACCTAGTCAGGCTTGAGGTTATGAAGAAAATAAAAGTCACGCTCAGGTGTTGGGAAAAATATTTAGGGATATTCATAACTAGTTTAACCTTAAACGCAAAATTCTATAGTCTTATCAGACCTTATCAGAGATCAAATAGCGATTCTTCCTATTTTATATTTAAAACAAAGAGTTATATCTTATGAATAAAGAGTTTTGGAAGTTATTGGTACAGGAAGCCTTGAACAACCGAGCTGAGTATAATTTTCTAGATTTTAAAATGGACCTTTCGGACAAGAACGATCGCCTAAAAGAGCACGTTAATGCGCTTGGTAATCTAGACGAGGGTGGTTGTTTAGTGTTTGGGGTGAAAGACTTTGTTCCAGAGGTCTACAGCAAGATTGGGACTCCCTCATACAAAAAGTAACTCATATTGCTAAAGATACTCAGGAGCCTAGTTTAAGGCTTGATGTATTTGGTTTGGAAATCGAAGGAAAAAAACTTCTCTGCATTCATGTTTTACCCAGTGCATCAAAACCTGTATTTATTAAAGATCGAGCCCCACTTGGTGGCACGGCCTGTTTTAAACGTTCAGGTGCTTCTACGGTTTCGATGTCCATCCAAGAAATTAAGGATCTTCTAGTGCGTTCTACTGAAAACTATTACGACGAGTCAGTAGTAGAGGAAGCACAACTCCAAGGACTTAATTTTCACAAATTAGCAAGTTTATTGCCTCAACTAGTAACTAAAGAGAACTTATCCCCTAAAAATATTGCTATTTTGATGGATTATCGCCTTTTAACTGGAATTAAAAATGATCCGAAAATCACGACAGCGGGGTGGTTGTGTTTTGCAAATCAACCGCAAGAAATACGACAATTTCGTAATGCTTATATTGAATTTCAAATATTTCAAGGTGTGTCACGAGATGTCCCAATCAGAAAATATGAGATTAAAGGTAGTTTGCCAGAACAAATTGAGCAAGGCGTAAAATTATTACAACAGAATATGTGGTCTGTCCCAAAAATACAAGGACTGAAGCGTGAAGATGTGCCTGCATATCAAGACGTTGCTTTGAGAGAAGTCATAGCAAATAGTGTGGTACATCGTGATTATAGGAAAATGCACCAACCTGTAAAAATAGCTATGTTTACTAATCGTATTGAGGTTGAAAATCCAGGTGGTTTGATGCCAGGTCTAACTATTTTTAATTTAGTCCACAAACGAGATTGGCGAAACCCTTTATTAGCGGAATTAATGAAAAAATTTGGATTTGGGGAAATGGATGGACAAGGCATTGATCGTTTGTATGCTGCAACTTTATCAATAAAAGTTCCACCGCCTGTGTTTATTGATCATCGTAATTCTTTTACCGTTATTCTATCGGCACCCAAAATATTTGAGGAATTTACACCAGAAGAAAAACGTTTAATGATTATTATACTGTGTATTATGCATGAAACAATTGATAATGAAAGCGTACGAAATTGTTTTGGTATTTCGAGAGAAAAGGCGGGTACATTAATCAAGTCAATGGTGGCATCTAAGGTTTTGGAGGCGAATGCAATTAGTAGGAAATATGCAAAATATGTTTTAACTGAACAATATAGGGAAAAATTTTTTGGATGATTTGCCTCTACAATCTCAGCATAACACTTTTATGCGGATTGATGTTGAGACCGTAATCTCTATTAATCCTTGCTTTTTCACAGCATAAGCGTTTTTGATATATTTTATTCATTGTTGCGTTTGGGGCAAGTGAAAGCGGTAATCTTTTTCCTAATTTTTTCATTTGGAGTTATCCACGAAATCCACAAAGCGCTTGAGCATTAGATGGGGCTCCGCGCTTTGTGGATTTGTGTATAACTGCCGTGCAAATTCATATTGATTGCCGTCTGATTATTTTTAAAAACAAAAGGTATTGTTGAACCTAAAAATATAAACCCATACGGAATTTGGTTGGTGCTCATATCCACGTTTGCCATGGTCCGAACCATTGCAAACCGCTGTTTTCACAGCAACGGATATACATCGCCGGGTAGCACGAATAAGATCATGCTGTATTGCGATTACAGTTTTCCAACTGTTGACTAGTGAGAACCATCGTTCAGACTAGTTCATAGGCTCGTAAAAATTTGAGTTGCTTCAGTTTCTAAAATCGATTCTTCTTTTCTGAGTTATTCATTGCAAATTTTCTCGATTAAAGTAGTTGAAAATCCCCAAAATTTTTAACTTTAATTATTTGATATAATAAAAAAATAAATGTGTTTAACACATTTAAGGCATTGAATGACCAATATTTATTAAAAATAAAGGTTAGTGCGTGATATTCCAATAAGATTGGAATTAAATTCAGAAATTCAGAAATTTAAAATTACAGATTTTATATAACTTCTGAACTGGGATCTTAATTTTAAAATTAAGAATCGTTGCGAATAAAATAATCCTATGAGAATTTTTGTGTTAGGTCAATATAATATTTTTTATATTTAATTATTAAAATTTATCTAAATTTAAAACATCATCCTAACGTCATCGCAAAAATAAAAATAAAAACTCCCATAATAAATTGATAAATAATAATTTCCATAAGCTGTAATTCCCCCAGTCACTGTGGACAAGTATGTCCTCAGTGAGTGGGGGAATTTAAGGTAAAAAATTAACTGAAATTAAATCTTCTGAGACACGGACAAAGTTGAGTTTACAGAATTTACGTTAGAAAGATGTGATGCATACTGAAAAACCTTCTGTACAGTTGCATCACTGCAAAGCTGATTTAATTTAAAATAATTCATGATTTCAGCAAGACTTCCTTCTTCTACTATATCTAATAAGTATCTCTTCCCCTCTTTTTTCCAGTGAAACATTCTTTTCACGTTACTCAAGCTTACTGACACTTCATATGCCTTTAAAAAATCGTTCAAACTCCCTAACCTACAAAACTCTGCGGTCGGATGGAGAATTATTTTGTTCTTATTTATTATTTCTATAGAAGAGATACAATACGGTTCTGATTCAAAGTTTTTTTCTACGCCTCGTTTATTAATTTCTTTAATTACTCCCATTTTTTGCTTATCTGAAAACAAGTTTGTTAAGAATTTCATAAGCCTTCTCTCTCCGAATTAATTAAAATTTATATCATATAAATTATTGTTATTTTGTTCCATAGCTGGAGCATTATTAAGGATAATTTCATTTAACTTATTTACATCTTCAAACTCAAAAGGATTTGAAGGATGTGTACCCTTTTGTTGTGCAATTTCTATGGCTCTTTGATCAGTCAAGTAAGGTAAATCTAAATTTTCATCTGGATCATCTAGCTTATGAGAATCACATCTAAAATATAAATATTCGCTTCCCTGAATTCTTTTATCTGCAAGTGGGGGAAGGCCTGGAGTAATTTGATAAGTCATTAAAGCAGTTTCGATTTGTTGAAGAAATTCACTAAACTCAGTTATGTCTTCACTAAATTTTTTATTTGCTCTCAAATATATAGTTATCGCTTTTCCATTATGCCTATTAGGATTTGTAAACGAGGTGCTCGCTATGATTTTAGCGAGTTTTACATTATATCGCAAAAGAAAGGGTACAATTGCATTGTCCCAAGCTAATCTAACATTTGGCAATTCCTCAGCGATGGAAATATGAATTTTCCAAGAAACCTGCATAAATTTTGGTAAATCGCATGCAGTGATCTCATTATAGTTATCAGAACTAATTAATCTGTAGTTTAATGATTTAGCAAATAGATGATTGTTCATGAAATTATAGGAGAGTAATTCATGATCAGAAATAGGTCTGGGCTTTCTCCAAAAACTACAAATACTACACTCTCTTCTCATTTATATCTCTTTTCTTACCCCTCCCTGACATACTCATTAAAACATTAATCCTAAATTCTTTTTATTATAACAATAAAAGTTCCCGGTTAATCTCGGGAAAAATACAGGGAAATCCGAATGCACCAAGTTCATTTTGAACCGGTAGCAATTTATCCAAAGCGATTCATGTCGCATCGAATTAATTAATGGCTGAATACGACAAATCCTCGCAATAAACTGATTTCCAATATTTAATAATTGATATAGATAACCGTCGCCTACAATGCATAGGTCACTCATTGATATTTCCTCTTTAAAATATGAGGAAACAGCCCACGAGGGTTCTGATTTTATTTGCAAGCATTGAATTGACTCTATACTATAACAGTATTATTTAAAAATTTTATTTGTCCCATCTTGCTTAATAAGCACCAATAAATCTGGATCGCATAACTGCAAATATTTGGATATCAATTTAATCCTCTTATTTGAGGTTATTATGTCAGAGAATCATAAAAAATTAATTTTACCCCGAGTTTTACGATTAAGAGATGCGCCACATTACTTAGGCATGGACATTCATCGCTTTAATAACGAAGTTCGACCTTATGTTCAAGAAATTCGAATCGGAATCCAAGGTGTGGGATTTGATCGTCTTGACTTAGATGCCTGGTTTGATCTATATAAGGCTCGTAGCGTGTGTTCCATAACTTGATTAGGAGAAGTTTATGGGACGAAAAAAGACGACAGGGCTCTTTAAAAAACGGGGTATTTGGCAGATCGACAAGCAGATTTTGGGTTGTCGTATTCGAATGAGTACGGGTACTGACAATCTAAATGAAGCTGAATTGATTCTCGCTCGATATATCGAAAATATACGACAAGAAAAAATGTTTGGTGAAAAGCCTAAACATTATTTTCAAGAAGCAAAGGAACGTTACTTAAATGAAAAGAATTTCAAAGTAAGTATTTTTGAAGACGAAAGAGAATTAAAAAGCCTAGGTGCATTATTTAACGATCAGCCGTTAGAAACCATTCATATGGGCAGCTTAAAACCTTTTATCGATAAACGTAAAAAAGAAGGCGTAAAAAACCGGACGATAAATCGAGCTTTGCAGGTAATTCGTCATTTACTTAATCTAGCAGCCAGCGAATGGCTTAATAATGATGGTCGACCATGGCTGGATCATGCTCCGAAGATTCGATTATTACCTCAGACGGATGAACGGGAACCTTATCCGTTATCTTGGGATGAACAAGAACATTTGTTTGACGCGCTTCCTGAAAATTTACGTGACATATCATTATTTCTCGTAAATACTGGTGTAAGAGAGCAGGTTGCTTGCCAATTGCGTTGGGAGTGGGAAGTAAAACTTCCTGAGCTTAATACATCTTATTTTGTCATTCCAAAATGGATCGAGAAAAATAGGGAATCCCGCATTGTTGTCCTCAACGAAATTGCGAAAAACGTTATTGAAAAATGTCGTGGATTACAAAATCAAATTACATAAATTTATTCTATTCTTCATTTGCGAATAAATCGTTATTAGTAACTATGCCGTTAATCATTTTCTCAGAATACATTGTCTTTTTGATATCATTGGCAGAAATGATAGCTAAGAATATTTGTTTGTTGGTATGTGTTATCTTCTTAAATACCTGAATTTTTTGCATTAAGTTATCCGCACATTGTTTATCTATTGCATATGGTAATTCAGTATATTTTATTTCACAAATGGTGATTGCTTTATCGTCTCGATCAAATAACAAATCAATTTGTGCTCCTTTTTCTTCTGAGCCTTTCCTAGGAACATATCGCCACGATGAAGAAAAACTAAACTGTTCGATGTCTAAGGCTTTTTTAATTTGAGGAATATGTTTATAGCACACATTTTCGAACGCATATCCCATCCAATTAAAGTATTCAGGAGTCTTACAAGTTTTTTTCCAAAATCCTTTTCCACGGTCTTGCTTAAGATTATTTTTTATAGCTTCTATCCATCTAAGATAGAAATAACAATACTCATCATTAATTCTGAAAAATATTCCGAGTTTTTTGTGACCAAAAGGAATATAACTACTAATAAATCCGGCATTTTCTAAATCTTCTAGTCTTCTAGTAAGACGGCCCCCTTTGCCAGTTAATTTGCTTTTCTCCTCAAGCGTTTTTCTAGAAATACCATCTTTGCATGAAGCTATTAGAGTTATAAGCTCTTTATATTGATCTGAATTTTCAAATAAAGAAGAGAATATTTCATCGAACTCATCAAAAAATAGGCTATCAGAATTAAAAAATAATTTTTCCACATTCTGATCGATGGAATAATTTTTTTTGAGTTGCTTTAAATAGAAAGGAACACCTCCCATAATCATATACAATTTAAGTGCTTGCTGCTGGTTACATTGATAAGGAATGTTTTTTAAAAATAAAAAAGTATCATGAAGATTAAAAGGCAGTAATCGCATTTTACGTGTTACTCGGTTATGTAGACCGCCACGATTTTTTATAATTTTTTTTATTATCCATGATGCTGCCGACCCACAAACAATTAGTTTGATTTTAGAGTTAGAAACCCAGTATCTATTCCAAAAATACTCTAGCGCAGATACGACGCCTGACTTTCGTGTTGCCATCCAGGGTAATTCATCAAAGAAAACAACTATTTTTTTATTTTTTGGAACTCGGGTAAATGCACGATTTAGTTCATCGAAGGCATCCATCCAATTGATAGGTACTTTTATTGACGCCATTCCATAAAATGTTTCTCCAATCTCTTTTGCAAAACGTGTAAGCTGTTCCGATAGAGAACCATTGTAAATACCGGTAGTTTGGAAATAGATGCATTTTTTCATTTGGAAAAAATTTTTTATAAGATATGTTTTTCCCACTCGTCTTCTGCCATAGACTGCAACAAATTCCGCATCGTTTGAGTTGAAAATTTCTTCAAGTTCTTTTTTCTCCAGACTTCTTCCAATAATATCGTTCATTTAATTTCTCTCTCATATAGGGACACTTATATTATATCAAAAGTGTCCCTGTAAAAATAGAACCTAATTTAGTATAGGGACACTTATATGTTCATCATAAATGTCCCTCTACTGTATTTCAGGAAGTGTTTGATTTAGTTAATCTTACTTTAATTCTGAGCAAATTGCCTGAACCAACTGGTTAAACTAGGGGGAAATTTAAAGGCTTTAAGGTTTTCCAAACTTAAGAATTGTGTTCGTTGTTGGTTACGCTTTTAGTTGGACTAAGAACCAGTAAATTAAAATGATCGTAACTATCCCTTCTATTTTTGTTCATTTAACTCTAGCATTATTCAGTATAAGGCCGGCTGCTCGATTCTTCCCAAGGTCAAAGGTGATTTAGCTGGATTCTATGCTGTAAAAAGTCAGTGGAAATTGGCGGGTGATCTTTGGGTGTGAAGGGAAAAACGCTATTTTAGTAGATTATCTGGATTATCATTAAATAGAGAGAATTAATTATGATACATAAACCAAAACATCCTGGACGAATGGTAAAAAGTCTTTGCTTAGGTCCTTTAGATTAATCTGTTACTGACGCAGCGAAAGCGTTAAAAATTTCGTGTCCTACGTTGTCTAAGTTAATTACTGGACGTATTGGAATAAGTCCCGAAATGGCTATGCGTTTAGCCATTGTTTTTAATACATCTGAAGAGCTTTGGATAAATCTGCAAGCTGGTTATGATCTAATATAAAAATGCTTATGTACAGTAACTAATTTATTAAGTAAATTATACGCGTATTTTACATTCCTCATCAAACTCAACCTGTCCATTATCAGCGTTATAAATGCCGCCAATAATTCCCACTTTTTTTTGTTTAACTAGCTCGTTAATAATAGAGCTTTTCTGCAAAATGTTATTAATGACTAAATCTACGTTAACTTGAGTAACGGTATTTATAAAATCTACATCAGTTTCATGCTGATGAGTATTACGCTGCTTAACTAAATCAATGGCAGGGTCAATTTTTTCAAGTAAACCCGATAAGTATCCTAATTTAATATTTTTGCACGCGCCTTGTATCGCACCGCATTTGGTATGGCCCAGCACAGCGATTAGTTTAGACCCCGCTAATTTACAAGCAAATTCCATACTACCCAATATATCGTCATTTAAAATATTTCCTGCAATTCTGATGCTAAAAATATCGCCCAGGCCTTGATCAAAAATCAGTTCCGCTGAGGTGCGTGAATCAATGCAGCTTAAAATAACTGCAAATGGGTATTGTCCATCTGATGTTTCGTTAACTTGCTGTAATAGATTTCTATTAATCTTAAGATTATTCACAAAGCGTTTGTTGCCTTCTTTTAGCAAATTAATTGCATCTGCGGGTGTTAATAGCTGTTGGGCTTCTTTAGTGAGCGTCCACATGGTTATTTTTTCCTATATATTGCACATTAATTTTTTTACTCTTAGCGCTATCAATAAAATTTTGTATTGCTTCTAACACATCGTTATCTACTACTTTTGAACGAGAGAAATCAATAATGACCTCAGCTCTATAAGGAATATTTCTAAATTCTCTCAGAATACTTCCTTTATTAAGGAATGATACCTCCTCAGCTAGAGTCAAGTGTATTTTCTTTTGTTCATCTTCTTCGTAATGAAAAGTTTCATGAGAATTTTTATAATGGTTTTTTAATATAATAAAAATAGCAAGCGTCATACCAATGGCTATTCCTTTTAATAAATCTTCAAAGATAATCCCTAAGATGGTGGCGATGAAAGGTAAAAATTGTTCCCGGCCTAAACGGTACATTTTAACAAAATTAAGAGGCTCTACTAATTTATAACCAACAACAAATAAAATAGCCGCGAGCGTTGCGAATGGAATCATGTTTAATAATCTTGGAATAGTAGTAATACATAGTAATAAGAGCAACCCGTGAAGGATGGCAGAAACCTTTGTTTTCGCACCGAATGTAATGTTGGCACTGCTTCGTACTATTACCTGAGTAATAGGTAGACCGCCCATTAAACCGGAGATAATATTGCCCAATCCTTGCACCTTTAATTCTCTGTCAGTAGATGTCACCTGTTTTTTAGGATCTAATTTATCGGTTGCTTCCACACATAATAATGTTTCTAAACTTGCAATAAGCGCGATCACAATAGCAACTTTATAAATTTCAATATTTGTTATTTGAGAAAAGTCGGGAAAATAGAACTGGTTTAAAAAGTCTAAGGTGGAGGAAGGAACGGGCATATTAACTAGGTCACTTGGCGCTAACACAAAAGGAAGCAACCCTTGGTTCCCAAGCCAGGTAACTAAAATACCAAGAAAAATAATGATAATGGGCCCTTGTATAATACGGCAAATTTTATAATGATTAGCCAAAAACTTATCATATAAAACTAATACAATCAGTGAGCCTATCGTAATTAGCGTAGGCCCTAAGCGAATTGAATGTAAAATAGGGTGAAAAACTGTAAAGAGATGATTGATCCCTGAGTCAACCATAATACCTTTGGTTTCACTGTTTAGACCTAAAGCCAAGGGTATTTGTTTTAAGATGATAATAATGCCAATCCCTGTCAGCATGCCTTTAATAACAGAAGATGGAAAGTAGTAAGCAATAATCCCGCCTCCTAACATACCTGCTAGGACTTGTAAGATACCAGCTAGCACGACTGCCAATAAAAAAGCTTCCCATGAGTTTCCTAATATTGCTAAAGAACTCAGCACTACTGCGGATAACCCTGCAGCAGGACCGCTTACACCTAATCTGGAACCGCTTGCTATTCCAACCACTACTCCACCTATAATTCCCGCAACAATCCCTGAAAATAAAGGTGCACCAGAAGCAAGGGCTATCCCTAAACATAAAGGAACAGCAACAAAAAATACAACAATGCCGGCGGGTATATCAAATTTTAGATTTTCCAAGCGTCCATTACCACTCATACACAATCAATCCTTTTAATATTGTATAGCGTTGGTAAGTAATTTTATAAGAACGAAACCTGAATACGCATAATAATTGAAAATACTATAGCTCTATTCTCACTAAAATTGTTTCTGATCAAACTGCGTGTCTATTAAAGTGGGACTAGATCACCTACAAATGGGGGGATAAAGTTGACATTGAAAAATGGTTGCATTGCTCCCGAATTATTTTTTGGTTAATGGGTCTAGTGGTGACCATGAGGAGATTGATTTAACTGTTTAACTACCCCTTTTCTAACTAGATAACGATTTATCTCCCACCTTAATTAAGGCACAGCAAGATTCAGCGCATTGTACACAAATTTGTGCACATTTTTGCATTTCGTCATCGGACATCTCTTTACATCCTTGCGCACATTTCCTACATACTAACATGCAGAGTGCGCAGACCGATGGGTAAAGGGACGAAGAGCGTATTAAAAAATCTATAGTGAATGAGCAAATTTGAAAGCAATCCATCAGGAGTTTGCCATGGGACTCTTTCAGGATATCTTGTCTTGTTTTTGCGATGTATATTAAAGCTGATTTTAAACATGCATCTCTCGCAGCCTGGCAGGCTTTCGATGCAAGTTTGCTTTAATTGATTTTGATACATAAATTTCTTTAAATCTTATTTAATTCTTTTTAAATTATAAAGATAATTCCAGAAATTTAAGATGGCCTTTGAGCACAATATTATTTTTCCGATGAGTGAGAACTAATGACTTCATTCACCATTTTACTTATTACTCTTGTTCTTTCTTACTGAGTTTAGACCAAACTAAATTCATTGATTGGCCAATTCTTAAAACTTCTAGTTGTTTATCAGTTCGATGAGAGGGATCACAGGCTCAGGCAAACCGCCTTACCAAAGTGAACAGTGGCAATGGTGGCTCCTACAATGCCGAATATAACTTCCCATTGCGTCCTCCCACTTCTTGTTTATAGAATTCCAACTTTTCCTATTTGTGTTAGAAGCAATAACAGAAAAGAATTTTTGTTTTATTCTAATAATGTATCTTGCACCGTCATTAGCAAATTCTTTCAAGTGGGTAAATAATTGGTTTTTTACAAAACGAAGCTATGAAAAAATTTACCTTGATTTCTAAATAAGTTTCAAAATCAATAAAAATGATCTGCCCCACGTTTAATAGACACACACCTTTAAAATCAACAAGCTAACTTTTCATATTGCTCGGGTGACTTATACCCAAGATATGAGTGTTTACGTTGCCTATTATAAAACACTTCAATGTAATCAAAAATTGAACTTTTTGCTTCATCACGAGTTAGATATCTTCGCTGATAAACACATTCCGTTTTTAATGAACGAAAAAAACTTTCCATTGCTGCATTATCCCAACAGTTACCTTTACGACTCATACTGCATTCTATTTTGTGATTACGCAATAATTTCTGGTAATTATCAGATGCATATTGACTGCCTCGATCAGAATGTAAAAGTAATTCAGCATTAATTTTACGTTGAAACAATGCCATTCTTAACGCATTAATCACTAAATCTTCTTGTATTCGACTCGACATCGACCAACCAATTATTTTCCTCGAATATAAATCCATGATTACAGCAAGATAAAGCCAGCCTTCTGCAGTAGACACATAGGTGATGTCAGATACCCAGCGTTGATTTATTTCGGATGCCTCAAACTGACGAGCCAAATGATTTCCATGAATCGGTTTATTGTGCTTGGAGTCTGTTATCACCTTAAATTTCCTTCGCGTTTTAGGTTTAATATTGTTTTCTCGCATCAAACGGGCTACACGATGTTTACCGCAGACTTCCTGATTTTCACATAAATCAGCATAAATACGGCGATAACCATACGTTTGCCGACTTTGCCTAAAGCTTGCTTTGATATGCAATAAAAAACGTTGATTGTCGCGTTTACGTTGGCTTTCTGGTCTCTTGCGCCAAGCATAAAACCCAGCGCGAGAAACTGAAAAAATATCACACATCATTTGAATACGAAATTCTGCATGATGCTCCTGCATAAAACGAAATTTCATTTCGCTTCTTTTGCAAAGAACGTGGCTGCCTTTTTTAGAATTTCTCGCTCCTCCCTCAAGCGAGCATTCTCTTTACGTAGACGATTTAATTCTTCCACTAAATTAATTGCATCGTCGTTTTCACACATAACCTCAGGCGCTTTGCTTTTAGCTACACTTACCCAGTTATATAAGCTCCCTTCTTTTACCCCTAAGTCCCGAGCTGTTTCAGCGATTGATTTAGATGACGTGAGTGCTAAACGCACCGCTTCTTCTTTGAATGATTTGTCGTATTTGGACATAGATACCTCATTTGATGGTTAAGTTTATCAAATTTGGTGTCTACTAAAGTAGGGTCAGCTCAAAATATCTTCAAAAATTCTTTTAAGGGAGTCATTTTGTTGATAAAAACAACCTTATACCATACGAAAAAGGCACGTAAACTCAAATAGAGGTTATTACTGAAACTGACCTAAGCGATTGGCTGTAGAACTCAACTATTGGATATTTATCGATGTCTTTCACACTTAGCTCAGGTTTTTGGTCTATACTTTCTCAAAATGAGCGTGGATGAGTTTCCATTTAATAAAAAATTTAATGATTTTCATTAGTTAAATTTAAAAACATCTTTTCTTTAACGCTCTTTCAAAATTTAACTTCTTTTTATTGTGTAAATGAAGCCAATGGGTATTTGGTATTAAATAGGAGAATTTTATGGAATATCAAAAAGATCGTATGCAAGATCAAAAAAAACCAGGACAAGGTCAACAACCTGGAAAAGGCACTGGCCGTCAAGATGAGAAACCTGGCCAAAAACGCAATCAAGAAGGTGGTCGCGGCCAAAGATAATATTCTTATCTAGGAATAAAAGAGGACACACATCACTGTACTCTTTTATAAATACGAAAGTTTATTTTTATAAAATTTAATTTAATTGGACCCAGCCGCTTGTTCTGTACGAGGCCGGACCTCTTTTGTTTGTGGAAAATCAGTCATTAATTAGCACGAGAATATATTCTCGCACAGCATGACGAATCTCATTAAAGTAATGCTCCATCTTTTGGTAATATTCCTCAGGAACGCTGGTATATATCGTTGATAGCCGGAGCCAATTACTAAAAATTACATTCGAAATAATTTTAGGATGAAAAGATTGTTCAAGAAAATATAAAACCGTAGTATAGATGGTTGAATCGACTTTCGAGGTGTAATAGACAAGTTGATCTCAGGGTAATTCACGCTCCAAATATTCCTCGGTAATAAATGACTTTAATAAATCAATTTTCTTAGCCAACTCCTTCATTTCAGATTTCCGGTGATATGCTGGCAGATTTTTAAGAGTAGTTTTAACGACCTCCATAATACTTTCTACAACCTCAGGTAGAGACTCTGATAATCGGTCAAATTCATTTTTACTAACCCCACGCGGTGTTTCAAGTTGTAACCAGAAATAAAAAAGACTTAAACAAATCACTTTTTGTGGCAGGTTTTCTGCTAATAAACGCATAATTATTTTCTCAAACGCAGTCATTAAAATCGCGGCCTGTTTTTGACTTTCAGTAAGCGCAGGTGATTTATTAGTTTTGATTTTTCTTAAAATGGCGCTGATATCATTGATAAGCTGTTCTGGAGATTGCATAACCGACAACCTTTTGGAATAAGTAAAGAACCATCATAGTGCACATTGTATAGAGTGCCATGGTAGGTTTAGTTGGCAATAAAAATTGTAAGTTCACCTATAGGATTTTGCAAATTAGATCCTCTTATTTAGGTATCATTATGATTCAGTACAAAAAATTCGTCTTCTCAATCGTATAGCCGGTAAAAATAAAATCATCGTTACGGGGCCTTACTGTTGTTCTCGTTACTCTTATTTTCTGCATTCTGTTAAGCATTGATCAAAAATCTTTAAAAGCAAAAAAAGCAAAAAAAGCAAGAAAAAATAGTTTTAAATACTAGCCAAATTTACCAGCTATATAATCCCTTGTGGCTTGTTGCTTAGCGTGTGAAAAAATTACCAAAGTTTTATCATATTCAATGAGTTCGCCCAAATACATATAGGCGGTGTAATCAGAAATCCGGGCAGCTTGTTGCATGTTATGTGTTGCCATTACAATTGTATATTCTTGTTTGAGCTCATTGATGAGATTTTCTATGTGACCAATTGCAATGGGGTCTAAAGAAGATGTTGGTTCATCCAGTAAAATAACTTCAGGTTTGACCGCAACGGCTCGCGCAATACATAAGCGTTGCTGTTGACCACCTGATAAATTTAATCCGCTGTGATGTAAAATATTTTTAACTTCATCCCAAAGGGCTGCTTTACGTAATGCCCATTCCACCCGAGCAGCGAGTTCGTCTTTTTGTAGGCTTTCATAAAGCTTTACCCCAAAAGCGACGTTATTAAAGATAGACATAGGAAATGGCGTGGGGATTTGAAATACCATGCCCACTTTACTGCGCAGTTTATTAAGATCTTGCTTTGGATCTAATATATTATTTTCATCTAAAAGTATTTTTCCAAAAGCATATTGATGAGGATAAAGCCCATAGATACGATTAAAAGTTCGAAGCAATGTTGATTTTCCACAACCAGAGGGGCCAATGAGCGCTGTTACTTTGCCTTCTAAAATTTCTAAATTAATGTTTTTGAGTGCATGAAATTTTCCATAATGAAAATTGAGATCATTCACTTTAATTTTTATTTTATTCACCTCAGTCATCATTTTCCTATCAATACATAGTACTGGGTTTTTTAAAAAATAATCGGACTGTGATGTTGATCATCAATACCCAAACCGTAATCAATAAAGCTCCTGTCCAAGCCAGTTGATGCCAATCGGCATAAGGACTCATCGCATATTGGAAAATGACCGTTGGAAGATTGGCTATTGGTTGATTCATATTTACGCTCCAAAATTGATTATTTAAAACAGTAAATAACAAGGGTGCGGTTTCTCCCGAGATTCGCGCTAACGCAAGTAATATACCCGTTAAAATACCCACTTTTGCGACCTTGAAAACCACTAAAACAATCACTTTCCATTGGGGTGCTCCTAAAGCAGCAGCGGCTTCGCGTAAAGAATTAGGAACAAGAAGAAGCATATCTTCCGTTGTGCGTGTCACGATCGGTATTGTTAAAAGTGCTAAAGCTAAACTTCCCGCCCATCCGGAAAAGTGCTGCACTTGCGCTACATAAATTTGATAGATAAATAAACCAATAATAATAGAGGGTGCACTCAATAAAATATCATTAACAAAACGGATTAAGTTGGCCCACCGCTTTTGTTGACCAAATTCCGCTAAGTAAGTACCGGCTAAGAGACCAATGGGGGTACCGATAAGAGTGGCAAATAGGATTATCAAGAAACTTCCGACAATCGCGTTTAGCAGTCCTCCCGAGCTACCAGGCGGTTGAGTCATGTGAGTAAATATATCTAATTTTAAGCCACCTAAGCCCAATTTTAATAGAGTCCATAAAATCCAGCCTAACCAAAAAAGAGCGAATAGCATGGCACAGGTGGCTAGCGTTAAGCATAGATAATTCATCGTTAAACGTTTCAAATAACGCATTATTGTTACTCGATTTATTTATTCAAATAACGCAACATCAGCTTAGAAAAAATTAAAACAATACAGGAGATCACAAATAAAATAAGCCCTAATTCAATTAAGGCTGAAAGATAAATTTTACCAATCGCTTCGGTAAATTCATTAGCCAAAACGGAGGTAATACTATTTCCCGGCATCATGAGTGATCCGGTAAAATCGTGTGCATTGCCAATCACAAAAGCGACCGCCATGGTTTCGCTCAGTGCCCGTCCCAAGCCCAACATAATTCCCCCCATAACTCCTACCCGTGAATACCTTAACACCACCTTCCAAACTACTTCCCAAGTTGTGGCACCTAAGGCATAGGCGGATTCTTTGAGTGTATTGGGTACAAGTTCAAAAACATCACTCATCACCGAAGCCATAAATGGCAGCACCATAATTCCTAAAATAATCCCTGCAGTTAATAAACCAATCCCCATTGGGGCGCCCTGAAACAATATTCCTATTAATGGAATATTTCCCAGTTTCTCAATCAGCCAGGGTTGTACATGCGTAGCAAACCAAGGGGCGAATATAAAAAGCCCCCACATACCGTAAATGATGCTGGGAATTCCTGCTAATAACTCAATAGCAATACGCACAGGATGACGTATCCAAAGAGGTGCAATCTCCGTTAAGAACAAAGCAATACCAAAACTAATGGGGATACTAATGATTAATGCAATGAGAGAAGTAATAACTGTACCTGCAATCGGAACGAGAGCTCCAAATTGCTGAGTGACAGGGTTCCAGGCATTACTAATTAGAAAATGCCAACCGAATGCATACATTGAAGGTAAGCTACCTTCAATGAGAAATATAATAATGCTGATAAACGCAATCAGAATGCTAAAAGCGCATGCACCCGATAGTAATCGAAAAATGCGATCAAACCAAAAATTTTTTTGATAATTTTTTACAAGGGTTAATTCTGAATTATTTATTTCCATATCGCTTTGCCTGAAGGATCTTTAATTTGAGTACGCCAGGAATCTTCTATCAGCTTTACTAGATCATTCGATAAAGGGATGTAATCCAATTGCAGCGCTACCGCTTTTCCATGATGATAGGCCCAATTAAAAAATGATAATACACCTATTCCTTGTACTGGGTTTTTCTGAATGGTATGCAATAATACGAAACTTGCACCTAAGATGGGCCAGCTTTTATCTCCATCTTCATTCGTTAGTATTTCAGCAAAATTAGGCGTGTTTTTCCAATCTGCATGGGAAGCGGCCGCCTCAAATGTTTCAAGTGAAGGAGCGACAAAATAACCTGATTTGTTTTGTAATAAAACCGTTATAAGATTACCCTGTTTTGAATAGGAGTATTCTACGTAACCAATAGACCCTTTGATGCGTTGCACAAAGGCAGACACACCCTCATTGCCTTTACCGCCGATACCTGTTGGCCAATCGATTGCTGCATCGCTTCCTACTTGGTTTTTCCATAAACTACTGACTTGATTTAAATAATGGGTGAATAAAAATGTAGTTCCGGAGCCATCTGAGCGGTGTACAACCGTTATAGCTTGATTCGGTAAATGAATATCGGGATTTAATTTCTGAATCAGGGGATCATTCCATTTTTTAATTTTTCCTAAATAAATATGAGCGAGTATTTCACCGGATAATTTTAGTTGTGCTGTTTTAAGCTCTGGAATATTGACAATCGGCACCACAGCGCCCAAGATCGTTGGGAATTGGACGAGTCCATAGCTTTTTAATTCCGCTGATGTTAATGGTTTATCGGTGGCGCCAAAATCCACGGTTTTTGCCTGAATTTGTTTAATTCCACCACCTGACCCAATGGCTTGATAATTTAATTGAATACCGCTTTGTTGATGATAAATTTGAGCCCATTTTGCATAGAGAGGGTAGGGAAATGTAGCTCCTGCACCGTTTATACGAAGGTTTTTTGCAAACACGGAGCTAAAGAAAAAAGTACCTAATAAAATAATTATTTTATATTTTGCAAATTTATGAAAATTCATACTGAAAACTCCTTTTAAATTTTTGAAATTTATTTTTACGCTCTCCTCAAGCTATCGTGAAGTTACAACAGATCTTTTAAATTTCCTTCGCACTGTGTTTAGCTATTTTTTTGCGAACCTGAGAACGAGACTTGGATTCCTTTAAGGTAGAAATTTTGATTCTTCTTCGAATTTATTTACTGGATAAATGATTACCTGCATTATTCGCGGCCCCTGCATTTTTTTAATTACCGCTTTAAATTCTTTTAAATTTATGCTTTCACTTTCGCGTGGAATTCTGCCTAGTCGATAAAAAATGAGATCGCTCAAAGTCTCAATTTCTGCTTCCTCTTTTTCGTTCATTTCGATGTCTCTATCTAGAGCTCTCTCTAAGGAAAATAAGGAACAATCACCTTTTACTACTAATGATCCATCTGAATTCAGAATCCAATCCTCTTGTGTTCGATGAAATTCATCTTTAATCCGACCTAGGAGCGCATGTAATAAATTATCTAAGGTCACAAATCCGAGTAATGATTTATTTCGATAAACGAGGGCAAGATGAGGCATTCCCTCACGAAATTTACGTAATAAATCGATCGCAGGAAGAGAATGTGTAACTTTTAATACCGGACGAATAAGTGATTGTAGCGAGTTAATAGATTGTAACCGGCATAAAGCAGCAAACAGATCTTTAACGTGTATAACACCAATGATTTCTTCTTTATTTTTCTTATAGACGGGGTAGCGACTGTATCGCGTAGTAGTGATTAACGTACATATATTTCCGATAGTTTGATCGACATCTAACATGACTAATTCTTCTTGTGGACGCATGACTTCCGTCACTTGCAGATCGGCAAAATCTAGTGTTTGTTCTAAAATTTCTGTTTCATCCGTCGTGAGTTCACCATGTAAATGGCTCGCACTTAAAATTAATTTAATCTCATCGGTAGAATAAAAATACTCGTGGTGGTGTGTTTCAGCTAAACCCATTTTTCGTAAAAGAAAAAATGCACAGGCGTTCAACAACCAAATAGCGGGATACATGACCCAATAGAAAATATATAAAGGCACAGCGGTCCACACTGAAACACGTTCGGGTTGACGAATAGCCAAAGATTTTGGCATCAGTTCTCCAATCACGATGTGAAGGAAAGATAATAATGTAAAAGCAATTATGAAAGAGATTAATCTGATTAATTCGGGAGACTTAATATGGAGTAAGCGGAAAAAAGGTTCTAAAAGATGGGCTAAGGCGGGCTCACCAACCCAACCCAATCCTAGGGAAGCCAAAGTGATTCCTAACTGACAAGCAGACAAATAAACATCCAGGTGTTGGTGAATATAGGCTAAAATTCTCCCACGAAACCCATAGGATTTTTTGATGATAGCTACTCTGGTGTTGCGTAACTTTACCATTCCAAACTCAGCCGCCACGAAAAAAGCATTCATGAAGACTAAAAAAATAGCTAACAATAATAGAAAAAAGTTGGTCATTCGCCTTTCTCATTCATTCAAAAACAGGGTTAGATGATAGTTATCATATTCTGTTTTAAATCATATCGTATGTTTCAATTGTTCATCGACTATTTTTTTAAACGGATTATTATTTGCTCTGGCAAGGTAGCGCGCCTAAAGCAAAATGTTATGTGCATTAATTTTGGAAGCATCCTTTGAAAAATAAGGTAAAGGTAGGGCTACTACACATAACATTCTGCTAACCACAATAGCACCTAAAAATACTTATACGAGAATGGCCCAATTCGTGACTTACCTGCATCCGTGCAAGTCGATCGTGTTGGCGTTGTTCTTCACTCATAGCATTTTTCGCAGGTCCTCCTGTTAACTCACATTCAAAACCTGCTATTTCAACATAGCGTTTTTGTGCATACTGGTGTCGAAGCCCATGCCGTCTATCGATTCCTGCTCGTTCACAACATTTTTCAAAGCGTTTTCGGTAAGTTTTGTAAATGACATTATCTGGAATTAATGAGCTACTTTTGTTTTCCACAATTATTTTGCACTTATCCAACCACAAACGCTGTTCTTCAGTTAATATTGGAATAAATCGATCACGACCACCTTTAGCCCATGAACCTTTAATAAAAAGGGCATCCCCACAATCAGCCACAAAGGGTTGCAGTTTCAAACTCTCTTCTACTCTCAAGCCAAAAAGTTTTTGACCCAATAAACTTAATTGCATTTTTGCATCGTTAACGGAGGCTAAATCCCTAGTTGTTAAATCCCGAGATTTATCAACATCGGATACATAAACACGTTTTGGAATTTTCAATTCATCATTGCTGGGAACTACATTTAATTTTCCTAATTTTCCCATCAGCCAACGAATACAACTCAGTCGATTTTTTAATGCGCCTGCTCCTACAGTTTCTTTTTCCATCCAATATTTAACTAAAAATTCAATATGTCTTCGTCTTATATATTGCACATGTTCAAGTTGTAACCCTGCATGTAAATGGTTTTTACTACATCTAATAATATTTTTGTTCTATCTTGTTGTGTGCGTCTGGAACCATCTCGATTATGCTTTAATACTTGAATTAAAGAGCCAACAAACTGATGTTTTCTACTCATGCGATCTCCGAGTTAATTTTAAATACCAATATATTTGGGCAACTATCGCATTCTATTTATTACGGTTAGTGATGTTGCATCTCGCGATATCGTTTGATATCAACGAATGGCATAAAGCCACTTTGATGCAAGAATGCCGAACCAGAAAGTTCAGCGGATAGTTAACTGCTTAACATTTCAAATCAATTGCTAAACTAATTTAGCGATAATTTGAGACCCAGTTACTACATTTTTTCTAATTTAAATTTGTCACGGTGAATACACGTTAATTTTTTAAATTTTTCTCCCATTAAGTTTTTGAAATATCTTTACAATTAATTCATAAATAAGCGCGTCACGTCCGACACTTCGTATACGGACGTGACGCGCAAGAAATAAATAAATTTTTAAAATTGAGTATTAAATTGCAGATTTTTAAAATTGCTTATCAAAAAGAATTTGCAATAGTTAATAGTTATTTACAGATTAAAGTTGTAGATTGATATTGAAGTATTGTTATTTTTAATGACTAAAGCGAACTTTATATTTAAATATAAAGCCGAATGTGTGATAAACCACCTTTACAGCAGTTTTACACTTTATATAAAAATATACAAAGTGGGATGCTAAATTAACATCTGTTATCACAGATGCTAATGTGCCAAGAACAGCATGTTTCTCGATCACTTTCATGGCATATGACCTTCTTTTAATTCTGGATAATCAAAAATTCTAGTAACCTTTCGGTTTATTAACGCTAAGCCATGCTGTCGCTGGCTTAGCGTTAATCTATTATGGAGTCGCCTACGAATTGTAAAGACTACCCTTCGGTGCGTGTTGCGCAGCCTTGACAATTCTTCGGCTTAAAATACGAATATTTTTAAAATTAAATAAATTGTTTAAGGACTAAATCTAATCGGATATGAGAAAGGAAAATCAAAACTCCTCACAAACCCGCCTTTGGCCCAATTGTTCCATGTTATATCTTTTTAATTAGTATACAGGAGGGATACATATTCGATTTAATTTAGACCATGTATACTGGATTTTTATGGTAGGATATTGATTTTTCTGGCTCCTCGGGAGGGATTTGAACCCCCGACCAAGTGATTAACAGTCACCTGCTCTACCCCTGAGCTACCGAGGAGTGTTGGAAAGAGCAGTATAGTAATGGGCTTAGGTGATTTGGTCAATAGCCTCTTTGAATCTTATTCCCACTTAGTACTTACGGAATAGATGCGAGGTTGTAACCTCTATGTTATTTCTATAGTGCTTTTTTGCAACAATAATTAGGAAGCAGCGAAACTGCAACAGCCAGGAGTAATTACATCCTTTTTCTCCTCAAGGGGAAATTTTGTGTTTATTGCAGTTAGTGTGTTTTTGTAAAAAGTTTGAGTTTCGGGAAGACGTTTCCAAATGTTGCCTTCACCACGTTCAAGCGCTCTCTCCAAGATTTGACGCCAGTGTTGTAATAACTCTCCGTGCTGATATCTTTTAGAGGCTTTCCACATTTGATATATTCCACTTGGTAAACGAAATGTTTTACCTTGTGGATCAGTCACCTCTTTTCCACCATATTTGCCATCAACTTTATTGGCATATTTAAACAATTCAGATGAGATTGTTTGAATTAGCATTTTCTGTTGTTCTGTTACTCCAGATTGTGGGTTATCTTGAGAATTTTGTTTAGTTAGATCTAATGCAAAATCTGTCGCGTCTAAAAATAATTTCTCGATATTAATGTCTTCTTTAGCACTAACCTCAACGTATCGGGCAAAGCCATGCTCTTTTGCATAAGCTTGTGCTTCTTTAGCTGTGACAACCCTCTTTCCTGCGTCTGATTTAGTTCCCACTAAGAAAATAGATTGGTCAGTTTTATTTTTAATGTTGTGAAGCCAGAGCAGAACTTCATTAAATGATTTCTCTGAAGTCAAATCAAAACACAAAAAAATAGGATTACAACTTTTATAATAAGCAGTGGTTACAGATCGAAAACGTTCTTCTCCCGCTGAGTCCCATATTTGCAATTTTATTTTTTCTCCTTTATGGTCAATTGTGCGAATTCCGAAATCGATACCTATTGTTGTTATATGAGCCGCACTAAACTCATTGTTGATAAATCTTTGTCGTATTGCACTTTTTCCGACTCCAGTTGAACCTACTAATAAAAATTTAAAAATATAATCAGAAGGTGTATCTTGGGGCATGTATTTTCTCCAATTCGAAAGGATTGAATAAGTCTAATAGAATTCACTTAATGTTTTATGAAAAGACGAAACAAAAATGATTGCTTCGTCTCATAAAGGCTTTTAATTTATTTATTACAGATATTGGCGATCCTTTTTGCCGCTTCCTTTAATTTATCGATGCTCACTGCATATGAAAAACGAATGTGGCCAGGCATACCAAATCCAGTTCCCGGAACAATCGCGACTTGTGCGTGTTCGAGTAAATAATTAGAAAATTCGACGTCATCTTTCAGGCCTAAATTTTTAATGGCTTGCTCGACGTTTGGGAATAAATAAAAAGTTCCATCGGCAGGTAGGGTAGAAAAACCCTTAATGTTTTGTAAGAGCTGTAATAGCTGATCGTGGCGCTCTTTAAATGCGTTTAGCATGTATTGATAACGACTGCGATCCGCCAATAATGCGGTGACAGCGGCTTTTTGCGCGATGGAGTTTGGGTTTCCAGAATCCTGCGATTGGATGGTTTTCATAATATTAATAATATTGGCCGGACCGGCGGCATATCCGATACGCCATCCTGTCATCGCATATGCTTTACTCACTCCATTGAAAACAATTGTGCGATCTTTCAATTCGGGCGCGACATTGAGAATATTCACAAAGCGATCTAAGCCCCACAAAATATATTCATAAATATCATCGGTAGCAATGATCACTTGCGGATGACGTTTTAACACCTCGGCTAATCCTTTTAACTCATCGGCGGTATAGGCTTTGCCCGATGGATTGCTGGGGCTATTCAAAAACAGTAATTTCGATTTCGGAGTTATCGCTGCTTCTAATTGCTTAGGTGTGATTTTGAAATTTTGTTGTTGTCCTGCGGTTATAAAAACAGGAGACGCATCCGCTAATTTCGCTAAATCAGGATAAGAAACCCAGTAAGGAGCAGGAATAATAACTTCATCACCTGGATTTAAGATAGCTTGACATAAATTATAAAGACCATGCTTAATCCCGTTAGACGCCATGACTTCATTCATAGCGTATTCCAACTGATTATCGCGCGACAATTTGGTAATGATCGCCTGTTTTAGTTCGGGGATACCTTCGACGGCAGTATATTTCGTAAATCCGTCTTTAATTGCTTGATAAGCAGCATCTTTTATAAAATCGGGTGTATCAAAATCAGGTTCACCAGCACTTAAATTAACGATATCTTTGCCTTGGCGTTGCAGTTCATTGGCCCGTGCATTTACGGCTAACGTTACCGAAGGCTTAATGATATTGGCGCGAGTAGAGATGACTGTCATAGTTATTTCCTCATCGGGATAAGATTATTTGGCTAAAAGCATGGTTTATTTTTTTGCTTTCGAACCAGGATTATATATCATAGTGTCATGACTAAGAAATTCCAATTACACTCCCTCTATAAACCGAGTGGGGATCAACCGCAAGCGATTAAAGGTCTGATTGAAGGGGTTGAAGCCGGTTTAGCTTACCAAACATTATTAGGTGTGACAGGGTCTGGCAAGACGTTTACGATCGCCAACTTGATCGCGCATGTGCAGCGACCTGCTTTGATTTTAGCGCCGAATAAAACTTTAGCCGCGCAATTTTATGCGGAAATGCGAGAGTTTTTTCCGGAAAATTCGGTTGAATATTTTGTTTCGTATTATGATTATTATCAGCCGGAAGCGTATGTTCCTTCAACTGATACTTACATCGAAAAAGATGCCTCAATTAACGAACATATCGAGCAAATGCGATTGTCCGCTACGAAAGCGATTTTAGAACGTCGAGATACGATCATCGTCGCCACGGTTTCGGCAATTTATGGTTTGGGTGATCCGGATGCGTATTTATCGATGGTTTTGCATATTAGTCGCGGAGAAGAGATCGATCAAAGAAAAATATTGCATCGTTTAGCGGAATTACAATATACCCGCAATGATATGGAATTAGCCCGCGCGACTTATCGAGTACATGGTGATGTGATTGATGTATTTCCTGCGGATAGTGAACGCGAAGCCGTTCGTATTGAATTATTCGATAATGAGGTCGAAAAAATAAGTTTATTCGATCCGTTAACCGGAGAATTATTGCAAAATCTTCCGCGCACAACTATTTTCCCAAAAACACATTATGTAACACCGCGAGAAAGAATTTTAGAAACTATTGAGTTAGTCAAAGTTGAATTAAAAGAACGTTTAGCTTATTTGCGCGAAGAGAATAAATTAGTGGAATATCAGCGTTTAGAGCAACGCACCTTATTTGATATCGAAATGATGCAGGAATTAGGCTATTGTTCAGGTATCGAAAATTATTCGCGTTATTTATCAGGTCGTAAACCCGGTGAACCACCGCCTACTTTAATTGATTATTTACCAAAAAACGCCTTATTAATTATTGACGAATCACACGTCACGATTCCGCAATTAGGTGGTATGTATAAGGGAGATCGTGCGCGTAAAGAAAATTTAGTAAATTACGGATTTCGCTTGCCTTCCGCATTAGACAATCGTCCTTTACGTTTTGATGAATTTGAAATGCTAATGCCGCAATCTGTTTTTGTTTCTGCGACACCGTCCACTTACGAAAAAGAACACAGTGATGCAATAGTAGAACTTTTAGTGCGTCCCACCGGTTTGATTGATCCCATTGTAGAAATACGCCCTGTGGCTACTCAAGTCGACGATTTATTATCGGAAGTGAAAAAACGCGTGGCTGTAAACGAAAGAGTACTAGTTACTACTTTAACCAAACGTATGTCAGAAGATTTAACCGAATATTTAGCTGAGCATGGTGTTAAAGTGCGTTATTTGCATTCAGATATTGAAACCGTCGAGCGTGTAGAAATTATTCGGGATTTACGTCTGGGTGCTTTTGATGTGTTGGTCGGAATTAATTTATTGCGCGAAGGTTTGGATATTCCCGAAGTTTCTTTAGTCGCTATTTTAGATGCGGATAAAGAAGGGTTTTTACGCTCCGAGCGTTCATTAATTCAAACGATAGGTCGTGCCGCGCGAAATATTCATGGAAAAGCGATTTTATATGCAGATACGATGACAGGTTCTATAAATCGTGCGTTAGAAGAAACTAATCGACGTCGTCAAATTCAGCAAACTTATAATGAAAAACATGGCATCACCCCGAAAGGAATTCAAAAAGCGATAAAAGATATTATCGAGAGCACGCGCGATCATGGTGAACGCGGACATTTTGTGGATAATGTGCAGCGCATAGAAGAAAAAGAAATTGAATATATCGCTATGTCACCTAAAAAATTAGCCAAGACCTTGAAAGATTTAGAAGAACAAATGCTAGAGCACGCCAAAAATTTAGAGTTCGAAGAAGCCGCTAACATCCGCGATAAATTGCGTGAAATTCAGCGCGGTGTGATGGGTTTGAAAGAGTAACCTGGATCGAAGATCCAGGGGAAATAAATCCGATCCCGGTACAAATTAGCGAAGAAGTAGCCTGGATCGAAGATCCAGGATCAGCACCCTGGCGCTAAACCAGAACTACAACCACCGCCACTGGTCGTCCAGGTAATTCCATACTGCGTATAAGCGGGAGTTAGGATGTATGTATCGGTGGTGCGTATACCATTGCTGTTAACCGGAACCACTGTAATCACTCCATCCACGACGGTTACTGAGGCGACTTGTCCAGAACCACCGGTCATATTGGGGGGGATGCCGTAGGCGCCCGCATCACAATCCGCTAACACACCTTTGCGTTGGTGTAAGCACTCTGCTACTGCGGTCTTATAACGGATAGCGGTTTGGATGATTTCGCTGTAATAAGCCTTACGGGTGTAGTGCAGATAGGTAGGAACGGCGATGGCCGCTAGGATAGCTATGATCGCGATCGCTATAAGTAATTCCAAGAGAGTGAGCCCTAGGCGTTTCTTCTTCAAAGCTTCACTCATTGTGGCCTCCTTCCAAGCGATTCATTTTATATGAAAAATATAGTCGGGCATTGGCCAGAGCGCAAATAACCAAAAAAAGAAGCCTTTGAAAAAACTCTCTATAATTAGAGGAGGCACGTGTAGAAATGAGAATTGAGCATGAAAGTTCTTGTGGTGGACAACTCTGAAACCTCCCTCGCTTTAATCTCGATGAGTGTAAAAAAGCTCGGTCATGAAGTCGTGACTTCGAATGACCCCACCCAGTGTGTGCAATTATTTCAACATATAAAACCGGACTGTTTGATTCTCGAAATTGAAATGCAGCCGATTAATGGTTATCAATGCGCGAAGCTCGTACGACAAGTGAATAAAAATGAGGATTGGATTCCTATCATGTTCATGAGTCAGGCAATCGACGAAGAAAGTATCACAAAAGGCACGGACGCAGGAGGTGATTTATATTTACCTGAACCCTTTAGTGAGAAACAATTGGCCGTTAAAGTGCAAATGATGCAGAAAATTACGGATATTCGTAAGCGTTCTGAGACCATCACCCAGCGATTAACCCAAGCTAATAATCGATTAAATCAATTATCTTTAACCGATGATTTAACCGGTATTGCGAATCGCCGCGCATTTGAAATTAGTTATAGTCGTGAATGGAAACGAACCGCAAGATTAAGCGGAAAATTCGCATTTTTATCGGTTTTGATGATCGACATCGATCATTTTAAACGTTTTAATGATCGATATGGGCATCAAAAAGGCGATCAATGTTTGCAAAAGGTCGCGTCGGTTTTAAATAGTTTATTGCCCCGCGAAAATGATGAATTATTTCGTTATGGTGGTGAAGAGTTCGTCGTAATTTTACCCGTCACCGATCGCGAAAACGCGCTTAAAATTGCGGAAAGATTACGTCATGGTGTTGAAATTTCTATGCGTGATAATCATGTTACGATCAGTGTGGGTGTCGCCACCACAGAAGTGGCACAGGATTCTAATAAGGAAAATTTTCTGCAAATCGTTGATAAAGCGCTATATGTTGCAAAAACCAAGGGACGGAATCAAGTTGTATTCCGCGAATGCGTGTCTAACCACTAGACAAAAAATCATTAAATAAGCTAGTTATTTAGAGAAATAAAAAATTGCTTTAATGTTTTTTATTTCAGGAAAGTTTAAGCTTCGTTTGGCATAATGGTTTCATAGCATTACAAGTCTCATGGATGGTAAAGTAAGTCTTCATCCAGAGAAAAACAATGACATCACCAACCATACAGCAAAATCATTCCGCAAAAGCGTCGCAGAATTTTGAGCAAAAGCTAGATGAATGTATCAAAATGCTCGATAGACTTAAAGCAGCATTACCAGAGAATTATTTTGAATTAATTGGGCTGGACGCTGAATTAGCTCCCTTTAAAAAACTTGAAGTTAATTTGGCAGACGTTCAGTCGCAATCGGAAGAAGATTACGACATCAAAGACTTGGAAGGACTCATTTTGACGTTAATTGTGTTACGTAATAATTTTTTATTATTTAATTGGGAAGATATTTCGCATTTTGATAATCTCATTGAAAGACTGATAAAAATTCCGCATCTCGCTGAAGACCAATTGCAAAGAATTTTAAGTCAAGTCTCGGAAAAGTTTGACGCGAGCAAGACAAAAGATCATGTGAGAGCTCAAATAGCGCCATTTCATTTAGAAATTGCCACAGCGACTTCCCATACAGAAATTCCAGATTTGTTAAAAGAAATTCAAAAAACGCATCCCAATCAATTTTGTTATTTATTTGTATATTGCACCGAATATCAAGCATGGCAGCTCTGTCATTTGGAAGATGACAATGCGAAAATAAGAACTATCCGAGAAGTAAAAGCTTTACAAAAAATTGGAATAGACGACAAAAAGCCAGAACAATTAAATGACATAGATAGGAAACGAATTGCGTTTAAACTTTGGGAGGAATTATCTAAATTTTCAGAAATAAAAAAATGGTTAATAGAGGCTTTGTCCAAACACCAACAATTTCTGAGTTATTCAACAGCAACGGAAAAGCATCCACACGATTATTTTGAGCCAGTAACGAAATTACTTGCAGCAAAAAAAACATCGGTTTCATTTTCAGGGGTGCAAAAAGTAATACTGCCGTCTGATCGTTTAAATGAGGTATCACAGCAAAATGAGAAGGCATATACAAAGTCCACAGAATCATGGTATGCAAAGTTAATCCGAAACGTTCGTGAGTATACGGAACAGTATTACAATTCTTTGAATGAGGCTAAAAAATTTCTCACAGAACCCATGCAGAAAATGATTTGGAATGCAGATGGAAGTATTTTGCCTGTCAGTAATATAGATCCTGATGACGTTAGAATCATTAAATTTCTGCTACAATCTTTTCAAATGCTCAAAAAATTATGTGATGAATTGAGTCCGGATTCACACTCTGCATTGGATTTCGATGAGGTGAGATCCAGTAATCAAAACATTTATTTTAAAATACGAGCTGCAAGAGCAGAGGTCCATCGATTGGCGATGGCAACTTTTGGTGATGGTTTTCAGAGTACGTTGATCGATCATTTTCAAGCAATGTTGTTTCCATTGCTATTTAATTTTCCAGCTTCAACTGATCCAGATATTGCTAAACTATTTCAAAAATTTAAAACGGGATTTGAAGCTAGTTGTAAATACGTCAATGAAAAAAAAGTGCGAGTGATGAGTGCATTTGATGCTGAGAAATACGCAGATAGTGCTTGGTATGTAAAATTTAAAAGTTATTTAAATGGTATTAGCGAACAAATTATTGCTGAACTTAACGATGGATCGCAAATTAATAAAGATAATTTTTATGAATATGATTTAACAAAAGGTGCCGATCCTTTTTTAGAAACGCTAAAAGCTCTTTTTAATAGCGGAACTGTTGCGCTGGATTTGCTGACTGTTTATATGGATTCTGATTTTTTAGTTACTGATATTTTGAAGATGTATTTCAAATATGATGAGATGATGGAGCATTTCAATAAAATTAATTGGAAGGAGCTTACGTCAGAGAATCTAAAAGATAAATTAAAATATGTTTCCTTAATGCATGCCAACGGTGTAATGCTGAATTTAATACCGGTATTGGAACAATTGGCAGAAAAATCTGTCGAGATAGAAACTTATTTGCACTTGAAACCCGGCATGTTGACAGACTCTATTGCTAAAATGTTTAAAACTGTCGACGATTACACTCAATTTCTTATGAGGCCCATTTTTTTGAAAAAAACTCAGCAGACTTTAGAATCCAAAGAAAAAGAATATGTAAAAACCAACGCTAAACTACAGCCAACGCTTCGATTGCTGACTGATTCGATACAAGACGTTCATAATTTACGAGGAATACATCCTAGCTCGGCTTCCTATTTTACTCTATTTAAAAAATACACGTTGCCGGAATGGTTTAATACTGATGAAAGAGAGGAGACTGTATCGATCGCTTTAGCTGAGAAATTATTGCAAATTGTCAATTTACCTAAGAAATTTGATAATTCGGAAAAGGAATTATTGAATAAATTTATTAGTGCGCTACCATCGCCTACAGGGGCTGTGATTAATCATCATATCAAACAAGCTCAAGCGCATTATCATTTGGAATTTGTTGAGAATAATAGCGATCGACGAGCAATTTTAAAAGAATTGCAATTGAGGTATCCTGAAAAAGAAATTTATTTAATCGTACATGCCCCTGGTTTTACCGAAGAATACAAGCTTGAGTTTCTTAATCGTAAAGGTGTTCAGGACTTCAGAGTTATTCCACCTAAACTATTATCGCCTTTAAAAAATAAAGAAACGCTTAGTGAAGAAGAGAAAGCGACATTCAAACAGAATTTACTCGATCAACTGCTTACGCATACTGTGGATTTTGATAGTGAACAGGAATTAGAAAACCAAGATTTTATTGAGTTATTGCGATTACTTGAAAAGACTGAGGTTGAACTGAAAAGAGAATTTCAATCGAATGCCATCGTTATTGCTGAATCCGACGACAGGATACAGCATATGAAAAAAAATACGACTATTAGTCCTGCTGAATTACAGCGTTTAAGAGAGTTAAAAGCTGTAGAGTCCGATGGGGAGAAAAGCGATAGCGATGATAATTTGAGTGATACCAGTAGCCTTGAGATGAGTGATTTTACCGACGAAACTGATAGTTTTGAATTGGATGTAAGTTCGGACGAAAATTTAAGCGATTTAGAAATCCAGCCATTAGCAGAAGACAAGACTAAAGAAGTAGTAGATCTTGAGAAGCAGCGTGTGGATGCAATTTACGAATTGGCTAATCGCGTTAAAGAAAGATTGGAAAAATATGTAGAGATGCGGGGCACGGGTGTTTCCAACTCTATTTACCGTCTTTTTTCTTCTTTACGAGAAAAGAAAGTTGGGCTTGCTAAAAATTTCTCTCAGGCATTTACTTCTACTTTTAGACACGAGGCCTGTGCAGAAAAAAATGCCCTTGATGGTTTTGGAAATTTATTAATTTCTCTAGACCAAAGACATTTAAGCTACTTATCTGATTACAACCAATTGGGCGAATTTGCTCGGATGATGAAAGAGATTGAACAAGATTTCAATAGTGTTAAAAATGTTTATGCGAGCGAACTACCAGATATTCAACTCAATATTAATTATATGCTGCAAACAGAGAATTCTGCTTCTCCTTAAACTAGAATCCGTTACAATAGAGTGGCATTTTAAAAAGGAGATTTTATGCCACATTTCGATTTGCTGCACTGGGTCATTACGCTGGGTTATGTTGGAGTCGTGCTGATCGTCTTCATTGAAACCGGCTTATTTTTCGGGTTTTTCTTACCCGGCGATAGTTTACTCTTTACTGCTGGACTATTAGCTTCACAAAAGATTTTTGATATTCGAATATTAGTGCCTCTCATTATTGTGGCTGCGATATTAGGTTATCAAGTGGGTTATTGGTTCGGTCAAAAGATCATTCAATGGCTATTGAAGCGCAAAGAATCGTTTTGGTTTAAACGCGCTTATCTCGAGCAAGCCAAAGATTTTTATGATCGACATGGCGGCAAAGCTTTAATTATTGGTCGTCTCATTCCCGTTGTGCGTACCTTTATTCCCGTGGTTGCAGGCATGGTGCATATGACCAATCGCCGTTATTTTATTTATAATGTCAGCGGCGCATTGATGTGGGGTGGTGGTATGACTTTGTTGGGATATTATTTAGGAAGTATTTTTCCGCAAGCGAGTCATTACATCACGATTATAGCGATATTAATTGTTTTACTTTCGATTTCACCGGCAGTGTGGCGGGTGTCGTGTGATTATATTTGCAAGAAAAAACGAAAAAGTGAGTAATTCTGGTTTGGTACAAAATCATCATCCTTAATGTCACGGCCGAAGATAGAAGGATCCAAATTAGAGTTTCTGAAAGAATTCCACAACCAACATTTTTATAAAGTGAACTCTAATTTAAATTTTTTTTTAGTTTCCTTAATTTGGATCCTACCGTCTCAAGCCGTGATATTTTAAATATGAGGACGGCTTTTCGCGGTAGGATGACGGTTTAGTAGCGCTTCGCCTTCGCTGAATCAAAATACTGATAAGTATTCCCATTCTGCAACAATACTTTCGCCTTCAATTCAATCGTGTAATTTGTTTTTGTAGGATCACGATCTTTGCCATCGGGATTGGTAGCTAATTGATAATTTAATCCGGTGGCAGGAGCGCTCGGTTCCATATTCATTTTAACGACAGAATATGAGTCTGGGGTGGGACCATTTTTTAATGCTTCTAATAAGGGTCGACCGTCGGTATTAGTTAAATCTAAATGTAATAAATAAGCGATGGTGGGTGCGACATCGATATTACCTGAGGGTAAAGGATCGATAAAATGCGCTTTAAAATCCGGTCCAGAAGCGATTAAAGTATTGTGTACGTCAATCGGACTGAAATTTCCATGCGTCCCGCGATTGGGATTTAATCCGCCTGCATTAAATTCAATGCCACGCATTTCGCTAATTAATGCATTTTCATCATAATTACTGCATGCGATAATATCAGGGTTTCGTCCTTGTGCATTTTGCACATGAATGAGCGACAGCGGTAAAGTGCCATTGATATGCGTATATCGATTATCCACAAATACTGCGCCAAATTCTTGGCGTCCTTGAAAATACCGCGTTAATTTCGCAACGAGTTTGGGGTCGTGATTGACGACATACAAATAAGTGCTGCCGCCATTATTTGCAACTATGACTGCATCTGCGGGTAATTTTGCAGGTGCTTGATAAGAGGGCGTGGTGTAGAGGCGATTATTTTTAGGATCAGTTTGACAAGCCATTCCAGTTTTATCGATATTTATAGGATAAACTTGAGTGCCATCCTCTTTAATTCCGGTTAATACGGGATTATAGCTGCAGCCCAGACCATCATAAGCATGAAAACCGGCGCGTGTTAATAAATCTGCGGGGCGAAATTCACCGGATACCGAATAACCTTTAATATCAGGAACACTCACCATTCCATTATGAATCATGCGCAAAGGAAATTGTTCGAGTGGGCCGGAAACATTACTGTGGCCATGATCAGAAGCAACAATTAAATCAGTATTTTCTGCTAATTTTAATTCGTGTAAACGTTCTATGAGTCGACCGAGTAACTGGTCTTGATCTTGTAATGCCGTGTAATAACTCGGACTGCCGACGCCATAATTGTGTTCGGTAGAATCGGGATGTCGTAACCAAACGACGCTCAATGTGGGATTTTGTTCGGGTAAAATCTTCGTTAAAAACGTATCCATGATGTATTCATTGGATTGGCTAAACTGCGTTTGTGTGGTCAGGGTGGGATCCGATGTCACATTTTCCGGATACATAAAATCATCTGATACACCAAGCGAACCTCCAGAAATGACTTTTAATGTTTGTAATTCGCCAAATGCGGTGGGATCACCGTTTTCACTGCTTAAAGCTAATTTACCGTGGGTATAAGCAAATGGAGTGTATTTTGGAAGCGGATATTCTTGGCTTTGTAATTTTTTCGCAAAATCGAGCGGAGAAATATGTTTTTCATCCAGCACTAAACCGTGTGCTTGATAATCTTGCATAAAAGCTGGACCCGATTTTCCTAATGCTGCGGTTTTAATTCCGCTTTTTTGTGCGACAGCAAATAAAGTAGCGACATACAATAATGGGTCGTGGATATTGGGCTGATCCAAGTTACTTAGAATTTTATAATCTTCAGTAAAAACTGGATTATTATAATTAACGGGTTCTCCTTTAGAGTCCATGCCCTTCGCTTTCGGATCCCATAACGTATTGCCAAAAAAACCGGTTTTTCCCGCTAAATTACCGGTTGCAAAACTAGCCGCATTCATCATAGTGAGGGTGGGATAACTAGAATGGTTGTCGCTAAACCATACGCCTTGCTGTTTTAATTTAAAGAGATTGGGTGTGTTTTGTTCGGTGATGCTATCCGGTCGTAAGCCATCCCAGATAAATAAAATAATATGTTTGGCAGAAGAAGGAGTGGTGATTTTAACGGGAGAAGGAGCATCAGGAGCAGCGAAGGTGATTCCAATATAAGTGGTGAGTAAAAAATTTAATGAAATCCTAGCCCATTTCTTCGATCGTGGCATGGGTTGAGTCTCCTTACAAATTAGTGATCCTTATGCGATTTACGAAATGGTATTACATTATTGCTTGGGGTTGAAGCGTGAGATGATTTCAGTTCGTGAAATTCGACATGGGGATTACGGTTGGCAAATGAAGTTACTTTTCCTTGTTGTCGAATTTCGCCATCAAAATATTCGAAGCTATAAATTCGAAATACACGCAAACGACCAGAGGTGGGATCCCGCTTTAATTTAAATTTTACAAATTGCGTAGTGCCGTCGAGTAATTGTAAATCTTTTTCTGCACATGCGGTTTTTACAGCGCGAATAACTTGCTCTTTACTTCGTAAATTACTGCTCCAAATGCCAATTACGATAGCAATTAAAATTAAAATAATGAGAGTGCTGAATGACAGCATTAGACATTTTGTCCTAAACGTAAACTAACTTCACCGCTCATCAAATGTTTTACCTCATTATTTTCGGTTAATAAAATTAATTCGCCTTGGGCAGAGATACCTTGTACGACGCCCACAATTTTATTTTGGGGTGTAGTTAGAGTAACACTTTTTCCGATAATCGGATCATAGGTTTGCCATTCGGGTAGTAATGGCTTAAGTCCATAACGTTCGAATTCAGGTAACAAATGCGCTAACTCATTTAGTAAAAGTCCGGCGAGCTTATTGCGTTCCGGTTTGCTATGTAAGATTTGGGAGATATCGGCCCATGGTTGTGAGATTTCTTTACCCACATGGTAGGGCATTTGCACATTCAGCCCGATTCCAATGACGACGTAACAACGGCCATGGGATTCAGCGACCAAATCAATTAACACCCCAGCGAGTTTACGTCCTTTCCATAATACATCATTAGGCCATTTTAATTGCAGATGATTATCAATTCCGTAGCTACGTAAGCTCCGTACGACAGCGAGGGCGGTGGTTAAGCTCAAGCCTACTATTTCGCTCGGGTCTTTGGCAAAATGCCACAGTAAAGAAAGGTAAAGACTGGAGCCGAAGCTCGAAACCCATGTTCTGCCGAGGCGTCCGCGACTCCCGGTTTGATATTCGGCGAGACAAGCGATATTGTCGGTACGCAAGGGCTGACGCTTCATGAGTTTCAATAAATAGTCATTGGTGGATGAGGTGACGGTTAAGAGGTCAAGTTGTTGGATGCGGTGACTGGAATCGGCATCAAGCTGTTGCTTGATCACCTCTTCGTTTAGCAATTCCAGCCCTTGTGGCAGGCGATACCCTTTACCGGTTACAGCATGGATTTCTAAGCCCAATGCATCAAGTTGTTGAATCGCTTTCCATACACCACTGCGTGTGATGCCTAGGGTTTGCCCAAGATCTTGGCCTGAATGAAAGCGGCCGTCCGACATTAATTCGAGGAGTTTATAGGTTGTTTTATTTTTATTCATAAGGGCTTACTCAAACTGGACAGCGCACGATTATGTCACCAAATTATGTAAGAGGCCATACAAAAGGCGCGTCAGGCAATTGAGCTACTTTGTAAATTTGGTATACTGTCCTTCTTTTTCACACAGTGTATAGTAGGAAATCATGATAGATAAGATCCGTAATATTGCCATTATCGCCCACGTTGACCATGGGAAGACCACGTTGGTTGATAAATTATTACGCCAATCCGGTACGCTCTCTGAGAGAACGATGCCGGCAGCTACGCGTATTATGGACTCCAATGCGCTCGAGATCGAGCGGGGAATTACCATTTTGGCCAAAAACACGGCTATTAAATGGCGAGATTACCGAATCAATATTGTAGATACTCCGGGACATGCTGATTTCGGGGGAGAAGTTGAGCGTATCCTTTCGATGGTAGATTCAGTGTTATTGCTGGTCGATGCCGTGGATGGTCCCATGCCACAGACCCGCTTCGTGACCCAGAAAGCTTTTGCTTGGGGATTGAAACCGATTGTGGTGGTCAATAAAGTAGATCGACCTGGCGCGCGTCCAGAATGGGTAGTAGATCAAGTTTTCGATCTATTTGTAAATTTGGGTGCCACTAATGAACAGTTGGATTTTCCCATCATTTATAGTTCAGCGTTAATGGGCTATGCCCTTAAAGAATTAAAAGACGAACCCGTCGATATGACGCCATTATTGCAAACGATTGTGGATCGAGTGAATCCACCAGCGGTAGATAGAGAGGGTCCGTTTCAAATGCAAATCACTTCGCTCGATTATTCGAGTTATGTGGGCGCGATTGGGATTGGACGCATTAAACGTGGTGCGGTGACGCCCAATATGCCAATTACGATCATCGATCGTGAAGGTCAAAAACGCAATGGTCGTGTATTACAGGTATTAGGATTTATGGGCTTGGAACGTATGCCGGTTGATAAAGCTTTTGCGGGTGATATTATTGCGGTGACTGGAGTGGATAATATTCGAATTTCCGATACATTTTGCGATCCCAATTGTGTGGAGTTGTTACCGCCATTATCTGTTGATGAACCAACAGTCAGTATGACGTTTCAAGTCAATAATTCTCCCTTTGCTGGAAAAGAAGGCAAGTTTTTGACAAGCCGACAAATTGCAGAGCGTTTAGAGCGTGAATTAATTTCTAACGTAGCGTTGCGCGTTGTATTTGGTGATGAATCCGATAAATTTATTGTATCGGGTCGCGGTGAATTACATTTATCGATATTAATCGAAAATATGCGACGTGAAGGATATGAATTAGCAGTATCACGTCCCGAAGTTATTACCAAAGAAATTAATGGTGAAATCCACGAACCGTATGAACGCCTAGTCATTGATGCAGATGAAACACATCAAGGCATGTTAATGCAGCATTTAGCAGAGCGCAAAGGCGATATGTTAGATATGATTGTGGATGGTAATGGCCGCGTGCGTTTCGATTATTTAATTCCGACTCGTGGTTTAATTGGTTTTCATTCTAAATTTCTTACGTTAACCTCGGGATCGGGAGTGATGCATCACGTGTTCGATCATTATGGTCCAAGTAAAGCCAGTGAAATTGGTCGCAGAAATCGCGGGGTTTTAATTGCGAATGGACCGGGTGTTACTACTGGATATGCGTTATGGAATTTACAAGATCGTGGCGAAATGTTCGTGCATCCGCAGACTGAAATTTACGAAGGCATGATTGTAGGAATTCATACACGCGAAAACGATTTGGTCGTCAATGCTGCTCGCGAAAAACAATTAACGAATATTCGTTCTTCAGGTAATGATGATAATATTTTATTAAAACCGCCGATTCGAATGACCTTAGAGCAAGCGTTGGAATTTATCGATAATGATGAATTGGTTGAAGTGACGCCGAAATCGATTCGTTTGCGAAAGAAATTTTTAAAAGAAACTGACCGGAAGAGATCGGGGAAGAAATAAGGAAATCTTTTCAACGGGAGTCGCCAAGCGAAAGATAAGACGCTAAGGAAGAAAAAAATAATTAATTTCATGATATTATTGTACTATGCGAATTTATCTCATTTTTGGAAATATACCTATTGTTTAGATGCTGCTGCTAACTGAAAGAATTGTTAATTAATCTCTTAGTGTCTTATCTTCCGCTCGGCGATTCCGCGTTGAAACAATTCTTAGCCAGCGCCAGCGCCACCTTCGATCGGGGTTGGATTTGTAAATAATCGCAGATCATCCGTCCCGCTTGCGTTATTTTCGATAAATCGACACCAGTCGTTAAACCCAGTCCATTTAGCAGATAAATCACATCTTCGGTTGCAACATTGCCGCCTGCACCGGGTGCGTAAGGACAGCCGCCTAATCCTGCGACGGAGCTATCAAAAGTGCGGATACCTTCTTCTAAACTCACATAAATATTGGTGAGCGCTTGCGCATAAGTATCATGAAAATGCATAGCGATTTTTTCGGTAGGAATACTTTCTTTTACTAATTTAATTAATTGTTTTGCCTTATGTGCAGTGCCTACACCAATAGTGTCGCCAAGAGAAATTTGATAGCAGCCTAATTCTATTAATTGGGTAGCGAGGTCAGCTACGCGTTGTGGAGGAATTTCACCTTCATACGGACAGCCCAAGGTGCAAGAAATATATCCGCGTACGCGAATTTTATTTTCGCGCGCTTTCGCGATTACTTGTTTTATTCGATTTAAACTCTGTTCGATCGTGCAGTTAGTATTTTTCAACGCAAAAGTTTCGGAAGCAGCGGTAAAAACACAGATTTCCTGTGTTTTACTTGCAATGGCCCCGTTTAGGCCTTGAATATTCGGCACTAGTGCGGTGTAAATTACATGCGGTTTACGCTCGATCCTTTGCATCACCTCGTGCTGATCGGCCATTTGCGGGACCCATTTAGCAGAGACGAAGCTAGTGCATTCAATGACGCGTAATCCGGTATCCGATAATGCATTTATAAATTTAATTTTTAAATCAGTAGGAATATTTTTCAGTTCGTTTTGCAAACCATCCCGTGGGCCTACTTCAACGAGTGTGACATCTGGGTTTAACATTTTAATTCACAATTGGCTTGTGTGGCCTCGTAAGAAAAAGCAAATGGTTTTGCTTTATCTGCCCAGTATTGCGCTTCGTGCACCATTTTTTCCGTATTTAAACTGACAAATTTTCCAGCGTGTAATAAGTGTCTGCCCGCCACCCAGACTTCGCTGACTTGTAATCGATTCAGCGCATAAATTAAATGTGACATAGGATTATAAATCGGTTGCGTGAAATAATGATTCATATCAATTGCGATAATATCGGCATATTTTCCGACTTCCAATGATCCGATTTCATTTTCTAATCCTAATGCTTTTGCGCCGCTAATAGTTGCCATTTTTAATGCTTCAGAAGCTGATAAAGTAGTAGGATCGCAATCGGCAACTTTCGCTACTAATGCCGCTGTTTTTAATTCGCCAAATAAATCGAGATCATTATTACTGGCGGCGCCATCGGTTCCAATGGCAATATTGACGTTGGCATCTAATAATTTTCCGATCGGTGCAAATCCGCTCGCTAATTTTAAATTAGATTCGGGGCAGTGCACGACATGAGATCCCGTATCTTTTAAAAGTTTAATTTCCTGATCGGTTAAATGTGTAGAGTGCACACTAATAAATTTATCCGATAATAGTCCGAGTTGTTGGATGCGTTGCAAAGGTCGCATATTATATTGCTGCAAACTCTGCTCGATTTCTTTTAACGTTTCGTGAACATGCATGTGAATCGGTAAATGATATTCTTGTGCGAACTGTTTGCATTTAATTAATTCTGCATCATTTACACTGTAAGGGCTGTGTGGGCAAATCGCCCAGGAAATTAAAGGTGAACGAGGAGTATTTTGTAAAATATTTTTGGCTTTTGTGAAATATTCTTCAATAGTTTTGCACCATCCGGTGGGGAAACTAAAAATGGGGATACCAAGACAGGCGCGCATACCTTCTTTCGCCGCAATTTCTGCAGTAATCTCTGGAAAAAAATAATTATCGTTAAAGCAGGTAGTTCCGCCGCGGATCATTTCGGCAATTCCTAACAGGCTGCCGGCTGCTACTGATTTTGCGTCTAATAAGGCATTTTCTGCCGGCCAAATATGTTTTGTTAACCAGTTTTCTAATTCCAAATCATCGGCTAATCCTCGAAATAAAGTCATCGGGGTATGTGTATGTGCGTTAATTAATCCTGGCATCAGCACATGTTGATCTAAATGCAGATGCTGTTTAGTGGAAAATTGTTGAAGCGCTTGTTGCGTTTTTAGGATCGCCAGAATTTTACCGTCAGCGATGACAACCGCGTGGTCTTCCAGACAAATATTTTGAGGGGCAATCGGTAAAACCCATCGACTTGAAATAATCATATCCGCAGTGCGCATAAAAAACTCCGGTTAAATATCCTTAATGAGTCATACTAGCGAAATTGTCTCACGAAGCAAATCGCTCAATACAATTTTTTGTAAGTCATTGTTTTTTATCTTATTTATTTAGTTTTAAAGCGTCTTCTGTTGCTAGGTGCTGCTGACAGCTTATGATATAATACCGATCTTTGTATTACCTCGTGTTTTTTCCATTAGGACAATAAAATATGGCAGATAAGTCGGCTGAAGAAATTATTCACGTCACGATTGAGGACGAGCTTAAACAGTCTTATCTCGATTACGCGATGAGTGTAATCGTAGGGCGTGCATTGCCAGATGTACGCGATGGATTGAAACCTGTTCATCGACGTGCGCTTTATTCCATGAGCGAATTGGGTAATGACTGGAATAAAGCTTTTAAAAAATCCGCGCGTATTGTCGGAGACGTAATCGGTAAATATCACCCACACGGTGAAACCGCAGTGTATGACACGATTGTGCGAATGGCACAGCCATTTAGCATGCGCTACATGCTGGTTGATGGCCAAGGAAACTTTGGTTCGGTGGATGGAGATGCGCCTGCTGCGATGCGTTACACTGAAATTCGGATGTCGCATTTTGCGCATTTTTTATTAGCCGATTTAGATAAAGAAACCGTCGACTTTGTGCCAAATTATGATGGTAACGAACGAATGCCGGTGGTACTACCCACTCGAATTCCCAATCTATTGGTGAACGGATCTTCGGGTATTGCGGTTGGTATGGCGACTAACATTCCTCCCCATAATTTAAATGAAGTTATTGATGCTGCATTAGCGATGATCGACGAGCCCGATATTACGATCAAAAAATTAATGGAATATATTCCAGGTCCGGATTTCCCGACTGCGGGCATTATTAATGGACGCTCCGGAATTGTTTCTGCTTATCGTACTGGGCGTGGACGTATTTATGTGCGTGCCCGTGCTGAAATTGAAATTGATGAAAAATCAGGTCGCGCATCGATTATCGTACATGAGCTTCCTTACCAAGTTAATAAAGCACGTTTATTAGAAAAAATTGCAGAATTAGTGCGAGATAAAAAACTCGAAGGTATTTCTAATTTGCGCGATGAATCCGATAAAGATGGTATGCGTATGGTTATTGAAGTTCGTCGTGGTGATCAACCTGAAGTTGTTTTGAATAATTTATATATGCAAACTCAATTTCAAACGGTATTTGGAATTAATTTAGTAGCCCTCGATAATGGACAGCCCCGCATTTTAAATTTAAAACAGATGTTAGGGGCTTTTCTACAGCATCGTCGTGACGTAGTCACACGCCGCAGTATTTATGAATTACGCAAAGCGCGAGAACGCGCACATGTTTTAGAGGGTCTTGCCGTTGCGTTAGCCAATATCGATCCCGTCATTGCTTTAATTAAAGCGGCCAAAACCCCGGGTGAAGCAAAAGAAAAATTATTAGCGAATGCGTGGGCACAGGGTTCGGTATCGCATTTATTGCAGAAAGTTTCGATGGATATCACGCGACCTGAAGATTTACCCCAGGAATTTGGTTTACAGGCCAATGGTTATCATCTTTCTCCTACGCAAGCACAAGCTATTTTAGATTTACGTTTACATCGTTTGACAGGTCTGGAAATCGATAAAATTCACGAAGAATACCAAGAAATTATTCACAAAATCGAAGAATTATTATCTATTTTATCTAACCCGGATAGATTGCATGGCGTTATTCGTGAAGAATTAATGGAAGTCAAAAAATTATTTGGCGATGCAAGACGAACGGAAATTAACGATCTCAAAGAAGATTTAAGCTCAGAAGATTTAATTACCGATGAAGAAGTAGTTGTCACGCTTTCGCATGAAGGTTATATCAAATCACAATCGGTGACTGCATATTCGGCTCAACGTCGAGGAGGTCGGGGTAAAACGGCTACTACCGTGAAAGAGCAAGATTTCGTGAAAAATATGGTTGTTGCGAGCACCCACGATAATATTCTTTGTTTTTCAACGGTTGGAAAAGTCTATTGGTTGAAAGTATATCAAGTGCCGCAAGGCGGTCGTGTATCGCGTGGGCGTCCGATTGTGAATTTACTACCGTTGGAAAAAGATGAAAAAATTTCGGCGATTTTGCCCATTCGTGAATTTACCGAACATGATTTTGTTTTTATGGCTACCGAAAAAGGCGTTGTGAAAAAAGTTCCGTTAGAAGAATTTTCGCGACCACGCCCAAGCGGTAAAATTGCATTGGAATTAGAAGAATCTGATCGATTAGTCGGTGTGGATATTACCAACGGTGACAAAGAAATTATTTTGGTTTCTGATGCAGGAAAAGCGATCCGTTTTCAAGAACAAGAAGTTCGTCCGATGGGACGATCTGCACGGGGAGTTCGCGGAATAAAATTAAAAGAAGACCAAAAGTTAATTTCGTTAAATATTGTTAATCCTAATGCTACTCTTTTAACAGCTACCGAACGCGGATACGGTCAGCGAACCTCACTAGAAGATTATCGGATGACAGGTCGAGGTGGCCAAGGCGTCATTGCAATTCAGGTCAGTGAACGTAATGGCAGAGTGGTTGCTGTTATTCAAGTAACGGATGAAGATGATGTTCTCTTAATTAGTGACCAAGGCACACTCGTGCGTACCAGATCCAAAGAAATTTCGGTCCTAGGCCGTAATACCCAGGGCGTTAAATTAATGAATTTAGCAGAAGGGGAATCTTTAGTGGGTGTAGAAGCCTTGAGCGCAAGTCTGGAAGAAGATAACGCATAAATAAACACAGGGAAATTTATGGCAAGAGCTTATAATTTTGCGGCCGGTCCAGGCCAATTACCAGAAACGGTTTTAGAACAAGCTCGTGATGAGTTAGTAAATTGGCACGACACACAAATGTCGGTAATGGAAATGCCTCACCGTGGTGAAATATTCAAAAAAATCGCGAGCGAGTCTACCCAAGATTTACGGGAAATATTAAATATACCTGCTAATTATAAAATTTTATTTTTATCTGGTGGCGCACGCACGCAATTTTCGATGATTCCCATGAATTTAGCTGAAAAATCCGTTATGGCGTATGTAGATACGGGCGCTTGGTCAGGTTATGCGATTAAAGAAGCGAAAATATATGGTGAAGTCGAAGTTGTGGCTTCAGGCGCTAATCATCAATACATCGATATTCCAGATTATTCTAGTTGGAATATTCCTAAAAATGCAGCGTATTTACATTATACGGATAATGAAACTATTCATGGCGTTGAATTTAGTGCACCTCCAGAAGCTAAAAATATTCCATTGATAGCGGATATGTCTTCTAATTTATTATCCCGACCTGTGGATATGAATCGCTTTGGATTAATTTATGCGTGTGCACAAAAAAATATTGGACCTGCTGGAATTACGGTGGTCATTATACGCGATGATTTATTAGCGCGTGAACCTTTTGCTTTTACCCCGACCATGCTGCGTTATACTACGCATTCTACAACGGACTCACTCTATAATACACCGCCTACTTTCTGTTGGTATATGGCAGGCTTAGTTTTTAAATGGGTTAAAGCGCAAGGCGGTTTAGAGGTCCTAGCTAAGATTAATCAACGAAAAGCGGAGAAATTATATAATTTATTAGATCATAGCGACTTTTATATTAATTCCGTAAAAAAACCGTTTCGTTCGCGTATGAGTGTTATTTTTAATTTGGCTGACGAAAAATTAAATTCAACTTTTCTGCAAGAATCTGAAAAAAATGGTTTGCTTAATTTAAAAGGGCATAAAACTAAAGGTGGAATGCGAGCTAGTCTTTACAATGCGATGCCAGAAAAAGGCGTCGACGCATTAATTTCCTTTATGCAGGATTTCGAAAAACGTTATGCCTAATCGTAGCCTGGATCGTAGATCCAGGAAAATTAGGATTCAGGCTACAGTCTAGCCGTAACTTCCAAATCAAGGTCCAAGTCCTCTAGCACAAATTTTACTTGTGCTGCACGACGTTCGCTGTCGGTGCCGTATAAAGTAAATTTATTCCAACCTGTAATTCCAAACCCACGAACAGCGTGATAAATATTATTTGCGAGCCGGATTATCAGCAGCACAAAGACCACGGTTTCAAATACATAATAACCATATCGCATTGCACCCTGAATAAAATTACGATCGGTAAATTTGAAATTTCTGATCGTCTCAATTAGAGTCTGGTGATGCAGTTTAATGATTTCAGCAGATTGCTGATTTTTAATATTTTCATTAAGGATGGGAACGATTAATTTTTTGATGAGCTCATGTCTCTTTTTATTGGTCGTAACATCGAGTTGAAAATAATCGGGCATAAAATATAAATTTTCGCTGATCACTGCAAAGTATGCCAATAAAGTTTTTTGAATCGCTTTGGAATATGCTTGCGTCCACTGCTGATTTTTGGCTTGAATTTTGCTGAAATCAAAGCTTGTTTTAGTGAGAGGTAAATTTTGCAATGGCCATTGTGGATCGTCCGCATTGATTACGTGCTGAGTGATAAGTAAGTAAGAATATTCAAAACTAATGCTGGAATAATCAGGTTTGAAATGCCTATTGCAAAAATCCCGTGCCATCATATAAAGCATCATTTGTTGATTATCAGGAATGTCTGCTGTTGAAGCTGGTATAATTTTCAAAAGATTTTGTTTGCGAAGTTTGATGAGTTCTCCAATCTGAATTATAGCGTTTTGTTCCGTACGTATGAGATAAGTAGTTAAATGTGGTAGGTTTGCGTGATTAAAATAAATGATTAAAATTTTAAAAATATCAAAATTATTTTCACTTTCATGTTGATCTAGGTAGCGTTGAATTTGTGTGGTGACGTCTGCCGGTAGATTTTCAGCGAGGAATTTAAAATCCTGCGTAATTTGTCGGCGGCCTAAATAATCTTTGAGGGATTCGAAACGGTCAAACTTTGCCACGTCATTCTCCTTCAAGAAAAAGCAACATCTTTACATAGAGTTATATAGTAACGGATAGAACTTAAAAAAATCTGAGTAGGATAAAATTATCTCGATACCAAAATGTTTATGTTATGATATTCACCATTCATTAACGTTAAGCGAAAATAAAGCATGGCAAAACAATTCCAAGTTTTTCCCGCTAGCAAATTAACGGGTGATATTCGTGTACCCGGCGATAAATCGATTTCTCATCGTGCGTTAATTTTAGGGGCGATTGCGGATGGAACGACCTTTATTGAAGGTTTTTTATTTGGTGCTGACAATTTATCGACTTTAGTTGCATTACAGCAATTAGAGGTCAAAATTGCCGTAGATCCGATAAAACAAACCGTGACAGTTGATGGTGTTGGTTTATATGGTTTGCGCGGTTCGTTGCGTCCTTTAGACATGGGAAATTCGGGCACCGCGATGCGACTTTTAACCGGCTTATTAGCTGGGCAGTCATTTGATAGTATTTTAGTAGGCGATGATTCATTGACTAAACGTCCGATGCTGCGGGTTGCGGGTCCACTGCGAGACATGGGTGCTGAGATTATTTTATCGGAAAGAAATACTGCACCCATTAAGATCAAACAAACCGGTCGTTTAATGGGTATCGATTATTGTTTACCGGTTGCGAGTGCGCAGGTGAAATCCGCCGTATTATTAGCAGGATTATATGCAGGTGGAAGTACATGTGTGATTGAAACCGTTCCTTCGCGCGATCATACTGAACGTATGCTAGAAACTTTTTCTTATCCCCTTCAACGTCACAGCAAAACATTAAGTATTCAAGGTGGTGGAACTTTAAAAGCAACGACGCTGTCGATTCCTGCAGATATTTCATCAGCCGCTTTTTTTATGGTAGCCGCTTGTATTATTCCAGACTCGCATATTATTTTGCGAGATGTCGGTGTTAATCCAACGCGCACTGGGATTATTCATATTTTAAAAGAAATGGGCGCAGACATTCATTTACATAATGAACGCTTATTTGGCGCTGAACCGGTTGCAGATATCGAAGTGAATTATACACCTTTACACGGCATAAAAATAAATCCGCAATATGTTCCATTGGCGATTGATGAAATGCCCATCATTATGATTGCAGCAGCATGTGCAAATGGAACGACAGAAATAACCGGTGCAGAAGAGTTACGGGTTAAAGAAACCGATCGGATTTTAGCGATGAGCATGGGGTTAAAAACCTTAGGAATTGCAGTGCAAACGGCTGATGATGGTGTTTGTATTGAAGGTGGAAAAATGCGAGGTGGTGTTATTGATAGTTATGGAGATCATCGTGTGGCTATGTCGTTTGCGATCGCAGGATTAGCAGCGACCGATAAAATGCTAATTGGTGATTGTGATAACGTGCAGACCTCATTTCCTAATTTTATTGATTTGGTGAAATCGTTAGGTTGTGAGATAAAAGCGAAATAATCATGAAATCACCGGTCATTACAATTGATGGTCCTTCTGGAACTGGCAAAGGCACAGTTTCGGCTTTATTAGCGAAATCGTTAGGTTGGCATATCCTAGATAGCGGTGCGATTTATCGCGCGTTTGCTTGGGCGAGCGTTCACTACAAAATAGAACCGGATGATGAAGTAGCATTAGCGGACATGTGGCGACGTTGTGATATTCGCTTAATTACCATTTCACCCGATACACCGGCACGCGTATTTTGTAATGAAGATGAGATTACGCATGACATTCGCCACGAGCAATACGGTATGTTGGCTTCCAAAATATCCATGTGGCCGTTAGTTCGAAATGCAGTGTTGCCTATTCAACGTGATTTTCGACGCAATCCTGGCTTAATTGCGGATGGTCGAGATATGGGAACGATTGTTTTTCCTGATGCCGATCTTAAAATTTTTCTTAGTGCAGACCCAGAAACTCGAGTAAAACGCCGATACAAGCAGTTGCGAGCTAGGGGAATAAATGTTAGTCTGCACCAAATTCAAGCAGATATTGAGGCTCGAGACACACAAGACCGCAACCGAATTGTGGCTCCTTTGAGTCCTGCGCCAGACGCTCACGTCATTGATTCTACAACCCTGGGCATAGATCAAGTATTTGCCAAAGTAATGGCTTATGTACGGGAATTTGTATTATAATCGGGTGGGCTTTTAGGTCCTGTCTAATAGTTAGACGGGTGTATATAACTAAACAAATCTGCACCAACTGGTGTAGTAAACATGAAGCGATTATATGTCTGAAAATTTTGCAGAATTATTTGAACAAAGTCTAATTAACACTGACTTGCGTCCAGGCGCAGTGGTGGAAGCCATCATCGTTGATATACGAGCGGATTACGTTATCGTCGACGCTGGACTGAAATCAGAAGGTGTGATTTCACGCAACGAATTTCACGATGAAACCATCAGTGTGGGCGATAAAGTTGAAGTTGTCGTCAAGAAAGCTGAAAACGGCTTTGGTGAAACCAAATTATCACGCGAAGAAGCTCGTCGTGCCTTGATTTGGACCAAACTTGAAAAACAACACGAAGCCGGCGCCATTGTTAAAGGTACTATTGTTGAGCGTGTTAAAGGTGGCTTTACGGTGGAGATGGATGCCGTACGCGCGTTTTTACCGGGCTCGCTTGTGGATGTAAAACCTGTGCGTGATCCCGGGTACCTTGAAGGCAAAGAACTCGAATTTAAAATTATTAAAATGGATAAAAAGCGTAACAATATCGTCGTTTCTCGCCGTGCGGTGATGGAAGACGAGAGCAGCGCTGAACGTCAAGCCCGTCTCTCTGAGCTGCAAGAAGGCCAGGAGATTATGGGTATCGTGAAAAATATCACCGATTACGGTGCGTTTATCGATTTAGGCGGTGTGGACGGATTATTGCATATCACCGATATGGCATGGAAACGGATCAAACATCCAGGTGAACTCCTGAGCGTGGGTGATGAGATTCGGGTGAAAGTGTTGAAATTCGACCGCGATAAAAACCGTGTTTCTTTAGGTATGAAGCAATTAGGCGAAGATCCATGGGTGAATATCGCTCGTCGATATCCAACCGGAACGCGCTTATATGGCAAAGTTACCAACATCACTGATTACGGCTGTTTTGTGCAGTTAGAAGAAGGGGTTGAAGGTTTGGTGCATATGTCTGAATTAGACTGGACCAACAAAAATATTCATCCCAGCAAAGTGGTGCAATTAGGTGAAGAAGTTGAAGTCGTGGTGTTAGATATTAATGAGGAACGTCGTCGTATTTCATTAGGTATCAAACAATGTAAAGGAAATCCGTGGGAAGAATACGCTGAGAAACATCAAGTCGGCGAAAATATTCGCGGTAAAATCCGTTCGATTACCGATTTTGGTATGTTCATTGGATTAGAAGGCGATATCGATGGTTTAGTCCATTTATCGGATATTTCTTGGAATGAAAGCGGTGAAGAAGCGGTTCGCAAATACAAGAAAGGCGATGAAATTGACGCCATTATTTTGGCTATCGATCCAGAGCGTGAACGTATTTCTTTAGGTATTAAACAACTTCAATCTGATCCGTTATCGGAATATATTGAAACCAATAAAGATGTCGTGATTAAAGCAATCGTTAAATCGATTGACTCTAAGCAAGCCGTTTTACAATTAACGGATGATTTGATGGGTCAAATGCGTTTAGCGGATTACAGCTATGATCGTATTAAAGATTTGCGTAATGAGTTGAAAGAAGGTGAAGAAGTAGAAGTGAAGATTATTGGCACTGATCTTAAGACTCGCCAAATTCAAGTCTCGCATAAAGTCTTAGAAAAACGTCCTGACAGTACAGGTAGTCGTCCGGTAGGTGACACACCGACGAAGACCACCTTGGGTGATTTGCTGAAAGAGCAAATGAAAAACAAGGATAATTAATTTTAATCCCGGGCGTCTCATTCAGACGCCCGGGATTTTCTTTTCTTTACTCTCATCATATTGATCAATAAATTTTGGTCTGTTCCTGGAAATCTGAATTATCGAACTCCTTTTGGAATTACGTTACAATACGCAGTTAGCGTGTACACTCATCGCGAATGAGTTTTAGGTGTTGAAAGTGAAGGACGCGATGAGTTCCTGTTATATTTCTGTGCGAAGTGAATTCGCACGGAAACTAAGGGGTTTTAACGCATGCGTGAAAACCCCTTAAGAAACCCTAGGGTTGGTCATTTGAATTTTCGGCCGAAAATTTAAATGGAATTGGTTTAATAAGGGAGTTCCCATGAAATTCATTTTCTATCTCTTTTGGATTATTGTTATTATTGTTGCTGTCACCTTCGCCAGTCTTAATGCCGGCATTATACAAGTGAATTATTATGTTAACGTGACGAATATTCGTTTACCCATTCTATTGTTAATAACTTTAGTGATAGGCGCCCTATTAGGCATCATTGCGATGATGCCCATTTTAATTAAGGCAAAAAATGCGAATCGCAGGCTTAAACAAAAAGTCAAACAGATAGAACTTGAGGTTAACAATTTGCGGGCTATCCCGATCAAGGAAACTCATTAATCATGCTGCAATATCTATTTACATTACTCCCGATCGCAGCAACCTGTGGTTGGTATTATGGGAGAAAGAAAACCAGTCAAGAAATTCCAGGACGTATTTCCTTTAAAATGCGCGGAGATTATTTTAAAGGTCTAAATTATTTGATTAACGAGCAACCGGATAAAGCGGTTGATGTATTTATAAAATTATTGGAAGTGGACAGCGATACGGTAGAAACACATTTAGCACTCGGTAGTTTATTTCGTCGACGTGGGGAAGTAGAAAGAGCCATTCGCATCCATCAAAATATTATTGCACGTCCAAATTTAGCGGCTCAACATCGCTTACAAGCATTATCCGAATTAGGTCAAGATTATTTGCGTGCTGGAGTGCTGGACCGCGCGGAACGCTTATTTTTAGAGTTAATTGAACTTGGCGAAGAAAATAAATCTAGCTATCGTTTTTTGTTGAATATTTATCAACAAGAAAAGGATTGGTTGAAAGCCATCGAAATTGCACGAAAATTACAGGCCCTTGGTGAACCGATGGGTCCTGATATCGCCCAATATTGTTGTGAAATGGCGGAGCAATTGTTAGAGCAAGGTCAAACTCAAGAAGCACACGCTTATTTGAAAAAAGCACAAAGTTATAATCCGGGCTGTGTGCGGTCAAGTTTAATTCATGCACGTATGGAATTTGCGAATAAAAATTTTAAAGGCGCTATCCAAAATTATCAAAAAATAGTAAATCAAGATATCAATTATTTATCCGAGGTGATCAATCCCTTAGTGGATTGTTATCGCGAAACCAACGCAGAGGATAAAATGCTGATGTATTTTCGTGGATGCCTCGATAAAATTCCGCATATTTCATTGGTTGCTGCTATTTCAGAATTTCTAGAGCGTAATGAAAATAATGAGAGTGCAATAAAGTTTATTGCAGCAGAAATTCAAAGACAACCTTCATTAGTGGGATTAAAACATCTCGTAAAAAGCTATATGAAGCATAATAATTTAGAAGTCCAAACCAATTTAAAAATCATTCATGATTTAATTAGCCAACTGCTCGAAGATATGCATCTGTATCGTTGTGAGCAGTGTGGTTTCGCCAGTAAAAGTCTCTATTGGTTATGTCCCAGTTGTCATAAATGGGATACGATTAAACCTATTCAAGGTTAGTAACACAAAATGCAACAAGATCCAAAAATTATTGTCGCCGTGGATTTTTCCACGATGAAACCGGTGCGCGAATTAATTCAACATTTATCACCGCAATATTGTCGAATTAAAATCGGAAATATTTTATTTACTCGCTATGGGCCGAAATTAGTTGAAGAAATTATGCAGCGGGGTTTTCAAGTTTTTCTAGATTTAAAGTACCATGATATTCCTCAAACAGTGGCGGGTGCATGTAAAGCAGCTGCAGAATTAGGGGTATGGATGGTTAACGTTCATATTGCCGGTGGTTCGGCAATGATGCGTGCTGCGCGTGAGGCTATCGATAAATTTGAAAATAAACCGTTATTGATCGGTGTGACTGTGTTGACGAGCTTGGTCAGTGAAGATCTAATTCCGACTGGCATTAGCGAACCGATTGAAACAGTGGTTCAACGTCGTGCTAAATTAGCAAAAGAAAATGGTTTAGATGGGGTGGTGTGTTCTCCACAAGAAATTGAGAAGTTGCAAGCAGAGATGGGTTCAGATTTTGTATTTGTCACTCCTGGTATTCGACTCTCTGGCGATAATAAGGATGATCAAAAACGTGTAATGACCCCAACAGCGGCCATCCAGGCTGGCGGGCACTATCTGGTTATTGGCCGTTCCATTACACGTGCTGCCGATCCATTAGCTATATTGTTACAAATTACCGCGGAAATTAATTCATTAAAAACTGAAGGGTAATGATGAAGGGTATACAATTCGCCGAATTTGGTCCTCCCTCTGTTTTACGATACGTTGACATTGCTACCCCAATTTTGACTGCCAGCGAAATGTTATTAAAAGTTCGTGCAGCTGGAATTAATCCTATCGATGCAAAAATTCGTGAAGGTAGCAGTTTTGTTGCAAGAAAACTGATATTACCGTCAGGTTTAGGCTACGATATTTGTGGCGAAATTGTTGAGTGTGGATCGCATATTCGCGAATTTAAAGTCGGCGATGTGGTGTTGGGTAGTATTGGCAGACATGAACATCCGGGTGCTTATGCAGAATATTGTAAGGCGAATATCAGTGAAGTGATCTTAAAACCACAATCTTTAGATGTAGCCGTTGCCGCGGCGATACCGATTCCAGGCCTCACTGCTTGGCAGGCCATCCATCGCTATGGAAAAATTAAAACGGGCGATCACGTATTAATTCAAGCAGCTGCTGGTGGGGTTGGACATTTAGCTGTGCAGTTTGCTAAAGCAGCAGGCGCTTACGTGATAGCAACCGCTTCGGCGAAACACCATGAATTTTTAAGTGCTTTGGGTGTGGATTTAATTATTGATTACACCAAACAAGATTTTACCGAAATTGTGCATGATGTGGATTTGGTGATTGATTTAGTAGGAGGCGCAGTGGGAATAAAATCAATTCAAGTTTTAAAACCCAATGGAATTTTAGTCACTGTACCCACGATCACCAAAGATCAGATTTTAGAGCAGGCGCGACAACGACCTATTCATGCAATTGGGATGTTAGCAGAAATGGATTTAAATGATTTAAAACAAATAACTCAATTAGTTGCAAATAATATCGTGAAAATACAAATTGAGCAGAGGTTTGCACTAAAAGATGCAGCTAAAGCACATGAATTATTACAACAAAAACATACGCAAGGTAAATTGATCTTGCTACCATAATAAATTATGTGGAAACAAAGTCAGCTCAGCAAAACTTTGGGAATTGAATTTCCCATCATTCAAGCCCCCATGGCTGGTGGTGCTACTACTCCCGAGCTTATTGCTGCAGTTTCTAATGCAGGAGGCTTGGGCTCATTAGGAGCTGGATATTTACCTCCCCAAATTCTTCAACAAACTATTCGAGAAATTCGTGCCAAAACCGCAAAACCCTTTGCGGTTAATTTATTTATTCCAGAAAAATATCATACCGATTTAACGCAGCAACAAAAAATCTGTGATCGAATTAATAAAATTGCAGGCGAATTAAATGTCAATGCTGAACCGCTAAACCCTCCATTTGCCCCGGATTTTGATGCGCAGATGGAGGTTATTATACAAGAAAAAGTGCCAGTTTTTAGTTTTACTTTTGGCATACCATCGATTAATTGGTTAAAAGCCTTAAAAGTAAAGCAAATTATTACATTAGGAACAGCCACTTCATTAGTCGAAGCTAAAGAATTGCAAACCAATGGTATTGATTTTATTGTCGCGCAATCAGTGGAAGCGGGAGGTCATCGTGGATCTTTTATAGAAGATGCTTTATTGGGAAATAGGGCTCTGATTCCACACTTGGTCAGTCAAATACGCACACCGATTATTGCTGCAGGTGGAATTATGAATGCACGCGGAATTCTTGCCGCATTATTACTGGGTGCAGATAGTGTGCAAATGGGAACGGCATTTTTAACTTGTCCTGAATCGGGCATTCATCCCGCGTATAAAAAAATATTATTAATTCAAAATGAAGATCGCACAGTATTAACTAAGGCTTTTTCGGGTAAATGGGCACGTGGAATTAATAATAAATTTATTCGTGAAATGGGTAATGAAGTTTTGGATTATCCCGTTCAAAACGCATTAACCGGATCCATGCGAAAATTAGCAGCGAAACACGATGCTACCGATTTTATGGCTTTATGGTCGGGACAAGCAGCTTTTTTAAGTCGTGGAATATCGGCTCATGAATTAATAAAAGAATTAAGCAGCGAAGTTGAATATTTGATAAGGAAATAAAATGAAACGCTATGCTATGGTTATCGGAATTAAGCCGGAAAAAATTGCAGAATACAAAAAATTACATGCCGAAGCTTGGCCAGAAGTTTTGCAGGCTTTACGCAAACACCATGTAAAAAATTATTCGATTTATTTGAAAGATAATCAATTATTTGGTTATTTGGAATATCACGGTGACGATTATGTCGCTGACATGCAAAAAGTAGCAGAAAACGCAGCTACACAGCGTTGGTGGAAATTAACCGATCCCTGCCAAGTCCCATTGCAAACGCGAAAAGATAATGAATGGTGGGCATCGATGGAGGAAGTGTTTCATATGGATTAAGAATATTGCTATTCGAATTTATTTTTTCCAGCAAGTGACTATCCAAACTTTTTGATGAATACCATAAAAATCATCATTACAAAATCCGATTCGAAAATCAGTAAAGTGGTTCTCTAATGCATGTATGATTTCTTGTCTACTACTAAATGCTCGAAAAATAGTGCCATTGCGAAGCTGGTATGGATCATTTTGGATGCGGTAATGCCCGTCAGCTAATATTTCTGCGCCATGCAAAATATAGGTGTCATTAAAAGGTAAAGAGCAAATGAATATCCCATTGCTATCTAAAACGCGGCTAATTTCATTTAAGGTATCTGTAAATGATTCATTCTCACGGACATAATAACAAGAATGACACGCTAGAATATATTGAAAATAAGAATCTGGGTAAGGAATATTTGTATTATGGCCTGTTTTTAAAGTGGCAGAAACATCCAGTGCAGATAAGCGTTGTTGAGCCAAGTTGTTTATCTCATCAGAAATTTCTAATCCATGGATTTCAAATCCTAAATTAGAAAGTAATGGCATATTTCTAGCGTCTCCGTAACCTAAATCTAAAATGCGACTTCCTAAGAATTTAGATTTATCCAAGGATAGATTTTTATAGCTTCCCAACAGGGTTCGCACTACAAATTCAACGGGATAGACATGTATCGCTTGTTGTTTTTTATAATAAGCTTGATATGCAGAGGTAATATTTGACATACGAATACTCCCTTATGTTAAATTTTCTTGGCAACCACCAAGCGAGAACCACCCACATTAAAGTGAATGCCTAGTTTGATCCATACTCTTTCGAAATTTAATATTTGATTTAATAACTCATTCATCCATTTATTGGAATGGGTTTCCATTTCCTGCTTGATCATTTTTCTTTGTAAATATCGACTCAATAACATCATAGGTAATAAGAAGGTGTTAAAAGAAGTGGAAAAAATGATTTTAAATCCATTTTTAATTAATTTATCGGATAACTCATTTTTGGTATATCTTCTAACATGGCAAGCAGCGATATCGATCGCACTCCATAACCGTGGATGTTGAGGCACTGTTAAAATAACTCCACCGCCCGGTTTTATGGCTTGATACAATTGTTGGAGAACTAACTCATCTTCTGCAATATGTTCTAATACATCGAATGCCCCGATGAGATCAAATTCATCTACAAAGGGTATGTTACGCGCGTCCATCTGAAAAATCGTAGCTTCTTCTCCGATACGTCGTTTAACAAACGGTAAGGATTCTTGAAAAACGTCCGCTGCAAATAATTCTAGTTTCGGCAGCTTTTTTTGAATTGCAGAAATAACATAACCCGTTCCACAGCCAATTTCCAAAAAATTTTTAATGTGTGAAAAATAACGCGAAATAGTCCAGAGGATTAATTGATTGCGTGCGCGAAACCAAAAATGGGTAGACTCTAATTTGTATAAATTTTTAAATTCATTTTTATTAAAAAATTGTTCGGTTACTTGTAATAATTCGGGAGAAAAAATCAAATGATCCTGCCAATTTTTTGCTTGCCAATTACAGGCTGAACATTGGAGATAGAATGTGGTGGTAGGAATTTTGCATTGTAAGCAAATTTTCATATTAATTTAATGTAATACTTTATTAAGTGATTCTAACATAGTCGCAATCATATCATCTAAATAAGGCTCCAAACCCGGCCAGATGGGCAAGCGAACTAAGCGTTCACTTAAACTCTCAGTAAACTGCATATCACTAGCGGTTTTTCCATATTTGATTCCACCAGGTGAATTATGCAGAGGAACAAAATGAAATGTCGCTCCGATATTTTGACTATTTAATTCTTTAATAAATTGATCGCGATAATATTTGTTGGGTAATAATAAATAGTAAATATGTCCGTTATGTTGACAGCCTGCAGGAATGCTAGGTCTTTTGACCATTTGATTCAATTCACTTTGTTGAAATGCGTGATGATAACGATTCCAAATTGAGAGACGAGCTTCTGTTATTTTTGTTAATTTCTGTAATTGGGTGAATAGTAAAGCGTTAGTCAATTCACTGGACATAAACGAAGAGCCCACATCAACCCAATTATAACGATCGATTTCTTGACGTAAATAAGCGCTACGATTCGTACCTTTATGATAAATAATTTCTGCCTGTGCGAGAAAACTTTCGTCATTTAGCAATAAACACCCACCAAGTCCTGAGGTGATATTTTTGGTGAAATGAAAGCTAAATGCAGCTAAATGACCACAACTACCTAGTGCCTGAGAATGGTATTTCGCGGAAATGGCTTGCGCCGCATCTTCGATGACTATCAAACCGTGTTGGTTGGCAATGGCATTGATGGTCTTCATTTCACATGCCACCCCTGCATAATGCACGGGAACGATCGCTTTAGTTTTGGCTGTAATTGCGGGTACGATTAATTTCTCGTCGATATTTAAAGTATCTTCACGGATATCGATAAATATAGGTATTGCACCTCTTAAAACAAAAGCATTTGCGGTGGAGGGAAAAGTGAAAGAAGGCATAATGACTTCATCACCAGGTTGAATATCAGCTAAAATACCTGCCATTTCGAGGGCTGCGGTACACGAATTCGTAAGAAATATTTTTTTACTGCCCACCCCATTTTTTAATAATATCTCGCATTTCTCTGCAAATGCACCTTCAGCTAAGTCATGTTTATCATTTTTTAATACTTGAAGAATATTTTCAATTTCATCACCGACAAAGTAGGGCTTAGCCAGAGGTGTCTTAGCAATTTTATGAGTAACTTTCATGTTTTTTCTCGACTCGCGTTAAACTTTTAAGAGCACAACGCCTGCCATAATAAGCGCAATACTGATGAGTTGTTGTAAATTCAAAGGTTCTGCAAAAAAATATTTACTAAATATGAGAACCAAAGGAAAAGTGAGGCTAGTGATGGGATACGTGATGTTGAGAGGAAGCTTAGACATCGCTGCCATCCAGGCAATTCCTGCGATGGCGGTGGTGAGAATGGTGCTTAATATCCAAGGATCAGTCAACAGGGAAAAATAAAAATGAAAAGTTTTATTCATGTCGTCAAAATCATTGTGATGAGTGAGAACTTTCCATTTAATTATCAGTTGTGCGTAGACCGTAAAAAAAATGGTGATAAAAACACAGCCTAAAGCCCTAAATTGGGTCATGGTATATCCTTATTCGAGATTCAGGCTTTATCATACGGAGATAAAGTTGCGATAGAAATGAACCCTTATCTCGCATTAAAAAAGAGATATCATAATAATTGATGCAATGCTTTTCAAGTAATTAGTTTTATGTCTCAGACTTACCTTGGTCCAAAGTAGTATTGGTAGAATGATTGTGTTAGGATTTTTTGTTTCTTAGGGATAGAGTATTGAACATTCTATATGAAAAAAATCGCAATTGTGCAATCTTCATATATACCGTGGCGGGGTTATTTCGATTTAATCAACTCTGTCGATGAGTTTATTTTATTTGATGACGTTCAATATACCAAACGGGATTGGAGGAGTCGCAATCAGATAAAAACCGCGCAAGGATTACAATGGCTTTCCATTCCGGTCCAAGTCAAGGGAAAGTGTACGCAACTGATTAAAGATGTCGTTATTTCCGACCCTACTTGGGCAGATAAACATTGGCGTGCTTTTGAATTAAATTATGGTCGTGCAGCTTTTTTTGCCGAATTTGCGGCGCGTATTTATCAAACGTATTTAGAAGTAAAAAAATTCGAAAGATTAAGCGACGTCAATTATCATTGGCTAAAAAAAATTTGTGAATGGTTGAATATTTCGACTCAATTAACTTGGTCTATGAATTACGAGGTACAGAGCCAAGAAAAGAATGATCGTCTTATTCAGCTTTGTTTAGCAGCTAAAGCTTCGATTTATTTATCAGGGCCCAGTGCAAAGGTTTATATTGATTTATCGCAGTTCCATCAGAATGGAATCGAAGTAGAATATATGAATTATGCGAACTACGCGAGTTATCCACAAAGATTTGGCGATTTTGAATCTACAGTCAGTATTTTGGACTTGTTATTAAATGTTGGTGGTAAAAATGCGATGGTATATATGAAAAGTTTTTCATTAACAGAGACCTAATATGCAATTATCGATCGTGACTACGCTTTATAAATCAGCTCCCTATATTAAGGAATTTTATGCGCGAATTTCAGCTGCGGCCCTGCAAATTACCGATGATTATGAAATTATTTTTGTAGATGATGGTTCGCCAGATAATTCGCTAGAAATCGTGCAGGAAATTTATTTGCGTGATCCCAAGATAAAAATTATCGAATTATCGCGGAATTTTGGACATCATAAAGCGATGATGACGGGTTTGCGGCAAGCGATTGGTAATTTTGTATTTTTGATAGATTCGGATTTAGAAGAAAATCCAGAATTATTAGCTGCGTTCTGGACAGAATTGAATAAAGATCATCAAATAGATGTGATATATGGGGTGCAAAATCATCGTAAAGGTCGATGGTTTGAGCGCTGGACGGGTAATCTTTACTATAAGTTTCTGAATAAACTTTCAGATGAAGTTAAGTCGGATAAGAATATTTCCACCATCCGATTAATGAGAAAAAATTATGTTAGAGCGTTAACAGAATTTAACGAAAAAGGGTTTTATTTTGGGCCAGTTTCGAATTTAGTTGGATTTAGACAAAAAAGTTTTTGCTTTACAAAAAGAAGCAAACCACGTTCCAGTTATAATTTTTTCAAGAAATATCATATTTTCCTAGATTCAATCATCGCATTTAGTTCCAAACCTCTCTACTTTATTTTTTATTTCGGTATTCTGGTGACTATGATTTCATTTCTCTATATGGCCTATTTAATATTGCGAAATCTTATTTTTGGAATATCTATCAAAGGGTGGACAACTATTATTGTGTTAATTTCGTTATTCGGTGGTCTCAATATATTTTTTATGGGAATTCTTTCCGCTTATATTGTACAGATTTTTCAAGAAACTAAGAATCGCCCCTTTGTTACTGTGCGTAAAATCTATAGTCGACGAATAGAGAAAAAATTGAATGCTCATAACAGTTCTGACTTTGTGATGCTGGAGGATTAATCATGCAAAAAAATATCTATATTTGCCCTGCTTCTGGAGAAAAGCTTGAATTAATTATTGAGGAAGAGTCGAACGGCATAATTAAAAATGGTGTATTACAGAATTCTGCAGGTGTCCAATATCGTATTCAAAATGGAACTCCTGATTTTACTTATCCTTCGCTAACTCCAGTGCAAAAAGAGCAATATCTATATTACGAAAGTAATGCTGATGCTTACGATAATATTCAAGGTTTGACTTTTGCCATTCAAAACGTAGAGGAGGAGAAAGTCAGAAAAGAAATGGTGAGCTATTTGCATCTTTCGCCTTCCGCTAAAGTATTAGAACTGGCTTGTGGGACGGGGCGTGATTCACAAAATATTGCGGCGTTATTAGATCAAAATGGTGAATTATTCGTACAAGATATTTCTGGTTCGATGCTGCAACAATGCAGAAATAAGCTCAAAAAATTCTCGGTTCCTGTAGAATATTCGATTGGCAATGCGTCTTATTTAGCTTTTCCTGATAATTATTTTGATGCGGTTTACAGTTTTGGCGGCCTCAATGTTTTTTCTGATATTAAAAGAAGTTTGCAAGAAATGGTGCGTGTGACTAAGCCCAATGGAAGAATTGTAGTGGGCGATGAAAGCATGCCGCCATGGCTGTATGAGACGGAGTTTGGAAAAATACTTTTAAACGGTAATCCTTTATTTAAATTTAAATTACCCCTGGAATATATTCCGGTTGAGGCTCGAGACGTCATGGTCAAGTGGATTATTGGCGGAGTGTATTATTTAATTGCTTTTACTGTTGGGGTTGGGGAACCGGTTGGAAATTTTAATATTGAAATTCCAGGTAGACGTGGTGGAACTTTAAAAACGCGTTATTATGGGCAATTGGAAGGGGTTACTGAACAAACCAAAAAATCTATTATCCAAGCGGCAGCGCAAAGTAACTTAAGTGTACATCAATGGTTGGAACAGGTGTTGAAATCTGCCGCCGAAAAACAAATTAAATTAGAGGATTTGCAAAATGTTTAAATGGAAAAAGCGCGGTCTCATATGGTCACCCTCTTTAAACAATGTTTGGATGAAGGAATATGGACAAAATCCGAATGCGGTCGTTTTAGAGGATAGAATACGCATTTATTTTTCCAGTCGCAAAAAATGTGATGATAAAAAATATATGAGTTATATTTTTTTTATCGATGTAGATAAATATAATCCTTTGAAAATATTAGCCGTTCACGATAAGCCAGTTTTGAATGCAAACGGAAAAGGTGATGCTGGTGATTTCGATGAGTTTGGGACGATGCCGGGTAGTCTTGTATGGCATGCTGATAAACAAGAAATGTGGATGTATTATGTTGGATGGAGCAGATCGGATCAATTACCCTACAAATGGGCGAATGGATTAGCGATTAGTAAAGATGGAGCCAGTTTTGAAAAAATTACGCGAGAACCTATAATTTCATCACGTTATGAATATCCTTTTTTACAAGCTTGCCCACGTGTTTTTAAGCAAGCAGAAAACCATTGGAAAATGTGGTATGCCTCGGGTTTGGAATGGTATCACGAAGAAGATAAGGTGCATCCGATTTATGTTTTAATGAGCGCGCATTCGGAAGATGGCATTCATTGGGAGTTGAGTGGAAAACAAACTATTCCGTCGGTAGGCAATAAAGAATGTCAATCCAGTGCGAGTGTCATCGAATTTGCTGAGCGTTATCATATGTTTTTTTCTTATCGTGATGTGACGCCAATCGAGGAAAAACATAAACAATATCGCGTCGGTTATGCCTGGTCGAATGATTTAATAAATTGGCATCGAGACGATGCTAAAGCAGGTATTGACGTTTCAGAAAGTGGATGGGATTCACAAGCTATTTGTTATCCGCATGTGGTTAAAGTCGAAGACAAAATATATATGTTTTATAGCGGTAATCAATTTGGATGTGCTGGATTTGGCTTTGCTGAATTAGAACCTAATACGGTCAATTAAATCATGGCTGAAAAAATCATCATTATTGGCAATGCCATTGCAGCACAAATTATTTTTGCGCTTTTAAAACAAGATACAACGCTGGATATCGTCGCTTTCTCTGTCAATGCGACTTATATTCGAGATAACATTTTATGTGGTAAACCGGTGTATGCATTGGAAACTTTATCCGAAAAATATGCCCCCGATCAATATCAATTAATTAATGCCATTGGCTATAGCAATCTCAATAAGAATCGTGAATCTACTTTTCTTGAAGCGAAAAAACAAGGCTTTAAATTCAAAAATTATATACATCCAACTGCAGTGATTTTATCTGAGATCGTAGGAGAAGGGGTATTTATCATGCCCGGTGCGGTGATTGAACCATTTAGTATTATTGGTGCCAATACTGTAATTTGGAGTAATTCCGTCATTGCTCATCACGCCTTTATTCAAGATCATTGTTGGATTGCTTCCGGATGTGTGATTGCTGGCGAGGCTCAAATTGGCAGAAATTCTTTTTTAGGCGTGAATGCGACAGTGGTGAATAAAGTCAGCGTCGGTGAATATAATATTATTGGAGCAGGTACTTTAATTGTAAAAAACACTGAAAGAAAAGCTGTTATTTTAGCGCGCGCCGGAGAGCAGCATCGTTTCGATAGTGAAAATTATGCTAAATTTTATGATTTTTAGCGGGAGACAATCATGACAGGTCGTTTATTACAAATTTTAGCTAAAGTCTTTGATCTCAAAATCGAAAATATCACGCTTGATTTGCAACAAGCGAATGTTAATAAATGGGATTCTTTGACACACATGGATTTAATTAATAGTTTAGAAAATGAATTTCACATTACGCTTTCGATGGAAGATATCGTAGAAATGACATCAGTTGGCAATATTATTTCAATTTTAAAAAATCATGGAATTGACGCCCATGCTTAATGAATCAGTTGCAATTATAACGGGTGGCGCTTCAGGCTTAGGACTAAGCATTGCAAATAAACTGCATGAGCAAAGTGTAAAAGTCATTGTTTTCGATAAAAATGAATCTGCATTAAATCAATTGCCAAATCATTTTATCCCCTATCGAGTCGATGTGACAGATTATGATGTTGCGATAACGGCAATCCGAGATGTGATTAAAACATATGGAAAAATTAATATTTTAGTCAATAATGCAGGGCAAATTTATAACAAAACATTGATTAATGTCATGCATAAATCGGAACGTGTTCATGATTATGATTTATATAAAGACATTATTGATATTAATATGAATTCGGTTTTTTTAATGACTTCTCTTGTTGCAGAACAAATGATTTTAAAACGTACGCCAGGTGTGATTATTAATATTAGTTCTGTGTGTGCGCATGGTAATGCCGGACAATCTGCGTACTCTGCTGCGAAAGCAGGCGTGAATGCATTTACCAAATCCTGGGCTAAAGAATTAGGTGCCTTTGGAATTCGAGTAGCTGCCATTGCTCCTGGATTTATTAATACTGAATCGACTCGTCAAGCTTTAGATGCTGGTGTGATTGATGATTTAACCCAGCGCGTTCCTTTGCGAAAATTCGGTCATGAATCTGATGTGGCGAATTTAGTATTAGCGGCAATTACGAATGATTATATTAGCGGAGCGGTGCTAGACGTAAATGGCGGTTTTTCGTTATGAACGAGATGCAAATAGTCAGCGCACATGAATATGCTGCACTATTGTCTCATTATTTACAGCAAGAGCAACAATTTGCATTGATTGCTGCGGTATTGCGTGCTCAGCAAAAAGGTACGGTCTACGCGGATAAATTACGGCATAATTTTTTTATTATTCATTCGTTTGGTTTTTGCCAATTACTTGAACTGCAACCGAATTTGGAGTTTGCACAGCAGTTTAAAACCAACTTGGAAAACAAACAATTTCCCTATAAAAAACTCCGTTGGTATGATGTTCCATCTCATTGGTTGCAACACATTTGTGAATTGCAGAGTACCGAAGTGAATATTGTAGAGCGTGCGCGTTTTAAATTTGAAAGAATGCATGATATTGCTGAATTTTCCGATGAATTTAGTATTGATCGCATTAATCAGCATAATTTTTCCATGATAGAGGCGCGTCTCAAATTGGATTTAAATTCGCGATTTTGGCCGTCGAAAGAGGATTTTCTACAAAATACGTTGGGTGCTGTTATATTTCATCATACACAACCTATTGGCATTTGTTATGCTTGCGCGATTTCAAATGAGATTGCAGAAGTGGATATTTACACCGATCCCTCCTATCGTCGTCAAGGTGTCGGTCAATGGGTATTTGCAGCTTTTCTGCAGTTATGCCGAGAACGTAATATTACACCGCACTGGGATTGTTATGTAAATAATATCCCTTCATTTGATTTAGCCACTAAGCTTGGGTTTATGCCGTATCATTATTATTCGCACGCCATTATTTCGCAATAAATTGCAAGGAAATGATATGTCTTACCATTTTAATTTAGCGAGTCTTTTTACACAAATTGTAAATACTTATTCTGAGCATGCCGCGATAAAGTACGCGGAGCAATCCTATAGTTATCAACGGTTGAATACCGATTCAGCTTTAGTCGCGACCTTTTTGCTACAAGAGGGAATTACGCGTGGGGATGTGATTGCGATCATTAATTCCAAACAATACATTTCTTTTGTATTAATGTTGGCGTGTATTAAGATAGGCGCTATTTATACGAATATTGATCCCGATGCTCCACTAGCATGGTTTAATCATATTGTGCATATTGCAAAGCCTACTCGAATTTTTTCTGATGCGGGAAGTATTGAAAATTCTGCCGTCCTTATTGAAAGCACAGATGTTTTAATTCATTTTATTGAAAATAATAATAATCCGTTATGGGACTACCCGCATTTTGATGGTGATGCTGTTGCCTATATCATGTTTACTTCGGGTTCTACGGGTATGCCGAAAGGCGTTGCGATCACGCAGCAAAACCTTCTGCACTTTATTCACTGGAGCGTGCAGAGATATTCGATTTGTCCAGGAGATATTTTTGCGAATGTGAGCCCCCTGTATTTCGATAATTCCGTTTTTGATTTTTATACCGCGCTTTTTTCGGGTGCTTGTATTGCGCCTATTGCTAAAGCCATTGTCAGCTCTCCAAAACAATTGGTTGAATATGTAGATTTATTAAAATGTACGATTTGGTTTTCAGTGCCTTCATTGTTAATTTATTTAATGACGACGAAAGTGTTACAGCAAAATACTTTCTCTTACTTAAGAGTTGTTACTTTTGGTGGCGAAGGATATCCGAAAATAGAACTTAAAAAGTTATTTGATTTATATAATTCAAGAATCAAATTTATCAATGTCTATGGACCTACAGAATGTACTTGTATTTGTTCCAGTTATACCATAACCGAAAAAGATTTTGAAAATCTGGATAGCTTGCCAGCACTCGGTGAAATTAATCCTAATATTTCCTATCTGATTTTAAATTCAGATAATAAACTAGATGTCATGGGAGAGCTTTGTTTGTTTGGTCCTAATGTTGCTGTGGGGTATTATAATGACTTTGAAAGAAGCGCCAGTGTTTTTTATCACTATACCGGATACGGATTTTATCAAACTAAAATGTATCGCACGGGTGATTTAGTTCGGCAAGCAGAGAATTTATTATATTTCGTGGGTCGTAAAGATAATCAAATTAAACATATGGGATATCGCATTGAGTTGGAGGCGATCGAAATTGCAATTAATAAACTCGCTGGAGTCAATGAAGCCGCTGTTGTCTATGTGCGAAATAATGTCGCTTATGGAAAAATCATTGCTTTTATCGCGACAGAAAATTCTAATTTAGATTCTAATGTTATCAAGGTGCAATTAAAAAAAGTATTACCCGAGTATATGCTGCCCAATCAATGTGAATTTCTGGAATGTTTGCCTAAAAATGCGAATGGGAAAATTGATCGAGTTAAACTTAAAAATGGAGTGAGTCAGATTTCCTGACGCAAAAATAAGAAAATATTGAGCTTCTAAAAAATCACAATTTCGAGACTAATGCGAGTAAAGTGAGCTTTGTGAGACTAGCGTTTTGTGTGTGGTAAAACATTAACGTCGAGCGCGCGTCACCCATAAAAAGCCGGCAAATACCACGAACACTAAAGCAAGGTCGATTAACATATTAGCTGGTTGATCAATCATATCAGTCATCCCTATAAAAAAAACCCATTAATTATGCTAATTCAATTTTAACTTAAAATCATTACCTTACTGCTTTTCAGGACCTAGTTTCACTTCTAATAGACCCGATAGCTTAAAATTATATTAATGAGACGTATCCGTAGGCCGGATCAAAGATCTGAGACCTTATTTATCCCTGGATTTTTGACCCAGGTTATGTTCGCCTTGTAATAAGAGCTTATTGATAAATGTCGCAACCTCATCACTATTGCGATCCATCATAAATAAATGTGAATTACCGTGGATGTTGATTTCGGGTAAATGAATCCAATCCACTTTGGCACCTTCGTCTTGTAATTCTTCCGCTTGTCGTTTTGCATTTTTATATAATTGCTGCCAGAAATCGGATTTTTCAATAAAGTCCCCAAAAATATAAGCAAAATATTTATTTCTATAATTTTTATCTGGCGAGGGGCAAGTGGTAGGTTCTAAAAAAATAGCGCCGTGAATTTTTTCGGGGACTATTTTTACAGCGTCAAAGGCAAATTCGCAACCTTGACTATGTGCGATTAACCAACACGGGCCAATTTTATTGGCTAATTCTGCAATCATTGCGCTGGATTCTTGGGGGTGAATATTCCATTTTGGGACATTGCATTTTAATAAATTGTGGAAATCGGCGAGCGGAAATTGTTGGTTGTTGTCGGCAAATAAACGAAAATCTTGAATGATACGTTTATCTGAGCGCAGGTCGGGTGCTTCTGACCAAACTCCCGGAATCGAACACCAGCCTGCGCGACCGCGCTCTACATTATCTAACACGTATACAGGCCGCTGGTGTTGCACAAAATAATGTAGCCATCCCGTTCGACCATCTGGGGTATTTTCCCAGACTGCACCGGTATGCCCCCCTCCGTGAATGAGAATGATCGGCAAATATCGATGATCTTCCGGGATAAAATATTGTACATATCCCTGTTCAATTAAATACTCTCCGTTGATATCAATATCGATTTTGGGCATGCCTCGACACCGCCAAAGCTTTTGTGGTGGTTGGTCTTTAAGAATAATTTTACGCCCACCCAGATAAAAACTGCCAAAATCTTGAAGTCTAAACATCGTATTTTTTCCTTGTGTATTCGTATTATAGATCAACATGCTTATTTTTTATTTAACTAGGTTACGTTATGTGCAAAATAAGCGTCTATAATTCACATATGGGATTATAAATAGGCAACGGATTGCCGAGATGGTTATGGAATACGTATACTCATTCTTCGAAAAACAAGTCCAAGAAAACCCGGAAAATTTAGCATTAATTTGCGATGACATACGCTTATCGTATCAACAAATGGATGTGATGTGTGCTCAGATCGCGCGTTTTCTACGTGCAAAAACATTAGGGCGGGGTTCGCGTATTGCTTTATTGCTGCCAAAAACAGCCGAATTATATATTTCAATGTTAGCCATTATGAAAATCGGCGCTGCATATATTCCTATTGATCCCGAATATCCAGCAGAAAGGATTGAATATATTGTTCAAGATGCGCAAGCGAATTTAGTTCTTACGCTGAGTGAATTAACCGAAAAATCGGCGCATTTAAATTGTGAAAAAGTTTTTATTGATAAAATCCGTGAAGAACAATTAAATTTAGTGACAGAATTAGAGATTACACGTCACGACGATGATCTTTGTTATATAGCGTATACCTCCGGATCCACTGGTCAACCTAAAGGTGTAGAAATCACACAACGCAATGTTTGTCATTATATTCGTGCGGCACTGCAAATTTATGCGGTCAACGCATCCGATCGAATTTATCAGGGATTTTCAATTGCATTTGATGCTTCGGTTGAAGAAATCTGGTTGGCGTTTGCAACGGGTGCAGCGCTCGTGACTAGTAGCTCCGCCGCATTGCATAATGGCGCGCATTTGGCACAATTTTTTAATTTACATGAAGTCACAGTATTTTCGACAGTTCCTACAATGTTATCTATGTTGGAAGGAGAAATCCCAACACTGCGCCTATTAATTTTAGGCGGTGAAAATTGTTTTCCGGAATTAATTGCGCGCTGGTCTCGCCCTGGATTACGAATTGTTAATACCTACGGCCCGACAGAAACCACAGTAATTGCTAGCTTTAAAGAATGTGTAGCCAATGAATTAATTTCAATTGGTAAGCCGATTCCCAACTGTGAGATTCATATATTAGATGAAAATCATTGTCCCGTTGCGGTGGGTGATATTGGTGAAATATATATTGGAGGTGCTGGGGTCGCAAAAGGTTATACCAAAGCTGAATTAACACAGGAACGATTTATTTTTGTGGAACGTTTACAGCAACGATTATATCGTTCTGGTGATTTAGGTCAGTGGACCGATCAGCAAGAAATTAAATTTATGGGTCGTTCCGATAATCAGGTGAAATTACGAGGTTATCGCGTAGAATTAAGTGAAATTGAGAATGTTTTATTGCTATATTCATCCATTCGTGCGGCTGCAGTGACGTTACATAAATTGGTCGAAGACGTACAGTTAGTGGTTGCTTATTTGGTTCCGCGCGCCGGAAAAACCATCGATGAAAATGCATTAAAAACATTTTTACATACACATCTTCCGGATTATATGATCCCGAATGTATTTGAGACTTTAACTCAGCTACCTTTGCTATCGAATGGAAAAGTAGATCGTAAGCGTTTGCCTAAACCAAAAATGCATTACGAGACTACGCAGAAAAATCATGTTGCACCCACGAGCACTACTGAAAAATTGTTAGCTACAGTATGGGAAAAACTTTTTAATATTGCTCCTATATCCGTGCAAAGTGATTTTTTTCAAGATTTGGGAGGTCACTCTCTCTTAGCGGCGAAAATGATTTCGCAACTCAGAAAGCAGCCTGACCTACCCTATATTTCAATGCTAGATTTGTTTGAAAATCCGACTATTAAAGGATTATCCAGCAAAATAGATGTAATTCGCCGAACACAGGCGAAATCTGCAGATAAAACAGAAGATCCCGTGTTTTCCAAGAAATCGAAATGGCGTTATCGTTTGACAGGTCTAGGACAATTTCTCGGTCTTTATATTCCATTTTCTGCTTCTTCCTGGACATTTCTGTTATTCTTTTTGTTATTAAAGGCTATTTATATCACTGAGGGTTTTCTATCTTTTCAATTTTTCGAAGCGTTTATCGGATTTTTATTGATAATTAATCCCATGTTATTTGCTATGGCGATAATATCAAAGTGGATTTTATTGGGGCGAATAAAATCGGGAAAACATCCTTTGTGGGGATGGTATTATTTTCGTTGGTGGTTAGCCAATGCCTTTCAAGGTTTAGCGCCGGTAGAATATCTAGTGGGATCACCTTTAATGAATGTTTATTGTCGTTTAATGGGCTCTAAGATTGGTAAAAACTGTTTTATTGGCAATGATAACATTCGCGCATTTGATTTATTTAAAATGGGCGATGATTCTAGTATTGGTCTTGAAACCAGTATTTCTGGTTACAAAGTTGAAAATGGATGGTTGAAAATTGGTGGTATCACGATCGGAAACGATTGTTATGTCGGCGCGAATTGTGTGTTATCAATTAATTCAGAAATTAAAGATGCGGGTAAGTTAGCTGACCATTCTATGTTGTCAGAAAATTTTATTATCAAAGAAAATCAAACTTATTGTGGTTCGCCTGCGCGTCTTGGTAATGTTACGCTTAATCAAGAAAGAAACGAAAGCGCGTATAAGAAATCTTCCAAAGTAAAATATTCAATTTATCACTGCATAGCTCTGTATTACATGTTATTTTTATATGCGATCGCATTACTCCCCGGAATCGCTTTAATCGATTACTTTTTATTTGAAAAACATTCTTATTGGATTGGTAGTTTATTGATTGTTCCCATTGCGGCGTTGATAGAAATTATCTTGCTCTGTGGTCTCATTACTTTATCGAAAAAAATTATTTTGGGAACCGTAAAGCCAGGTCATTATTGTTTAGATAGTAATTATTACGTGCGTAAATGGTTGGTAGATAATTTAATTAAATTAAGTCAATCTGTAATGGGATCCCTGTACGCCACCTTATATTTTCCTATGTGGTTTCGTACACTCGGTGCAAAAATTGGTATTCGAACAGAAATATCTAGTGTCACGCATATTTCTCCGGATCTTTTGACAATTGAAGATGAAAGTTTTTTGGCAGATGGCGTCATTCTAGGTGTGCCACAGATCTATAAAAATTATATTAGCATTGCACTGAATAAAATTGGTAAACGCGCATTTGTTGGTAATAGCGCTTTAATTCCGCAAGGCGTAACTGTGGGTGAGGGCTGTCTCATTGGATGCTTATCGATAGCACCTACGAATGGTGATACTGCAGAGCCACGCAGTTCATGGTTAGGTTCACCTGCGGTAGTTTTACCGAAACGTGAGATTTTAGCTGGATTTGTCGAGCAAGAAACTTATGCGCCAAAATTCAATATGTATTTGAAGCGCGCGATTTTTGATTTTATTCGAGTCATATCGCCCGGCTATTTTGCTTATTTAACGATTTGTTTGCAATTAATTATTGTTTCATATTTATTGCAATATCATTCTTTAATGGCCGTTTTCTTGTTATTTCCATTAATTACTGCAGGAATTACGGTAACGATTATGATGACGATTATCTTATTGAAATGGATTTTAATCGGTAAATATCGTGAATCTATTAAGCCTGCATGGAGTACTTTCGTTTGGTGCAATGAATTAATCACTGGTTTATATGATTTCTGTATGGTTCCATTTTTATTGGGTGCATTAGCAGGAACACCGTTTATGGCTTTTTTTCTTAGATTATTAGGGGCGAAGATTGGCAAAGCGTGTTTTATTGATACCACGTTTTTTACCGAATTTGATTTAATTGAAATTGGCAATCATGCCGCTCTCAATGAAAATTGCACCATTCAAACACATTTATTTGAAGATCGCGTGATGAAAATGGCTAAATTAAAAATCATGGATCACTGCAATGTCGGCAGTATGTCTATTGTTTTGTACGATACGTTGATGGAACGCGGTTCCTCATTGGAGAATCTTTCGCTTTTAATGAAGGGTGAGACCTTACCTGCGTACAGTCGTTGGTTGGGTGTGCCCGCACAAGCGATCAACTCAGGCCACTAATTGATCAAATAACTTGCTTTAAGATCGTGCTTAGGTAAAATATGTACACTATCAACAAAACAATTGGTGCTAATGAGTTTGAGATGTCTATGGCGTGGCGAGGCCAGACACTTAGGGAAAAGATATTTTCGCATTTTAAACATGGTCTTATTCTGTGCTTGGGTATGGACCGGTAACGTGCAAGCAGAATCTATTGAGTCTTTAGAACCCATCAATTTAGGTCAAGTTAAGCAATGGATCTACGTAACGGGTAAAAATACAGGAAAACCAGTTTTGCTTATTTTACACGGTGGACCAGGTGAAGCCATCCTACCTATGTTTCATCATTTTAATCGTGAATTAGAAAAATATTTTATCGTGGTCACTTGGGATCAGCGGGGCGCTGGAAAATCCTATTCAAAATCGATTTCACCTAAAACCATGACACTCCAACAATTTGTCAGTGATGCGCATGAATTAACGACGAAACTTAAAAAACGTTTCAAACAACGCAAAATTTATATATTAGCGCATTCATCGGGAACCATGATTGCCATCCCGCTTATAAAAAAATATCCGAATGATTATTATGCCTACATTGGAGTGGGGCAGGTGATTAGTTTCGCTAAAAATGAAATCGGCAGTTATAATTATGCTTTACAAAAAGCGCGTGCTACGAATAATAAAGAAGCATTGCAAGAATTAGAAAATGTTGGCAAACCGGATGCGGCGGGAAATTATAACGATGATAGCGGATATGATATTACTTCTAAATGGATTGAAAATTTTGGTGCTGAAATTCACGATCCTGAAAAGTGCTCGAATTACGATACATTTATTTATACGAGTGATATCTACAAAAGTAAGATTGAAACTGCAAAGCGTAAACAAGGTATCATCTTTTCTGACAAATTATTTGATGATCCGCACATGAAAAAATTCGATGCTAATCAATTGGCGCCAGAAATTTCAGTTCCCGTATATTTTATTTCGGGAAAATACGATCATGACACGCCGATCGAATTAGTTAAAAAGTATTATGCCGAAGTAAAATCACCCCATAAAGCTTTTATTGAATTTGATCATTCGGCGCATAATCCTTTTTATGAAGAACCAGAGCATTTCGATCAAGTGTTGATTGATCGGGTGTTGGCGGAAACTTATCAACAAAAAATACGCGGATAAGGCAATGGCGAAAAATTATTTGTGGACTCAATCCAGAGCGCGTTTACATTTAGTGCGTGAAACGCCTGGCGATTTTAATTGGTTGTTTTTACCCGGCGGTCCAGGTTTGGGGTCAGAATCCTTAAACGATTTAATTGGAATACTTGCGTTACCCGGTGCAATTTGGCAAGTAGATTTGCCGGGTGATGGTTCCAATATCAAGAAAGCCCAATTTCAAGATTGGTCGGCGGCATTATTTGAGGCTACTGAAGCGTTAGATAATGTTATTTTAGTGGCACATTCTGCTGGTGGTATGTTTGCGTTAGCGAACGCACAGCTACAAGAAACCTTGACCGGCTTAATATTGATGAATACCGCTCCCGACTCAAGTTGGCAGCAAGATTTTACAATTTACGTTAAGACCAACCCCTTGCCTGCAGCGATGAAATGGCAGAACATTTATGAAAGTCACCCCTCTGATGAAAATTTAAAAGAATTTACTGCCGCTTGCGTGGCTTATGCTTTTACTGAAAGAAACTATACGAAAGCGGTTCAATTAATTCGATCGTTACCGATAAACCATCAAGCTTATGAATGGGCTGCAGAAAACTTTCATCCCAGTTACCAAGCGCAGTGGGTTCCCAAAAATATTCCAGTTTTAATTTTTGCTGGTGAGCTAGATCGAATAACACCTGTGCAATTATTTAAGAATACGAAAGAATTTAATCGTCCTAATATATTGATCCAAGACATTCAAAATGCGGCACATTATCCGTGGTTAGATAACCCGGAGCAAGTACGGCAGTTATTTCGAGAATATTGTCAGCGCCTTTAGATTTAGCATTTAATTCCTATTCTCAATTATGTTATTGTAGACATAATCGACTCAATTTAAGAATTGGCATGACAAACGAAGTTGCGCGTAAAGAAAATATAAAGCTCGGTGTTTTGTATGGCGTGCTGGCTGCGCTTTCCTTCGCTATTATGAGCGTGTTTGTTAAAAAGATCGGAACTGCGCTTCCTACCTCGATGTTGATATTTTTCCGCTTTGGAATCAGTTTTATATTGCTCCTCCCTTTGGTATTAATAGACCGTCAATTTCAATATCGCGTGCAGAAACCGGTGAGTTATATGGTGCGCATTTTAACAGCCTTACTTGCCTTATTTTGTATTTTTTACGCGATAAAATTTATTCCGTTAGTCGATGCGTTATTATTAAATAATACGGCGCCTTTGTTTGTACCCATTGTAGCGTGGGTATTAACCGGTGCAAAAACACCTGCAAAAGCTTTGATTGGAATTATCCTAGGTTTTATAGGAGTTGCGATTATTTTACAGCCCGGCAAAGAAATTTTTTCTATCGCTTCGCTAATTGCCTTGATTTCCGGATTATTAGCCGCTATTGCGATCGTTCAAATCAGAGTGATTAGTAAGACAAGTACGACTAAACAAATGTTATTTTATTACTTTTTAGTAAGCACTTTAGTTGCGGGGATTCTTACGGCGATTGAATGGAAATCTCCGGCAAACGGGCAAACTTGGTTAATGTTGCTTGGTATTGGATTATTTGGTACGGCGTATCAAATATTTGTCACGCTTTCTTATGTTCGTGCTCCTGTACGGTTGATGTCGCCGTTAATGTTTTTAATTGTGATTTTTGGTGGTGTGTTTGATTGGCTGCTCTGGAATCATATTCCCAATGTGTTAACGGTGATCGGTGCAATTTTAATTATCGTGGGTGCGATTATTACTGTCTTTTTTGGACATAGAGAAATTTCGCAACAGAAAAAAACTGGGAAATAAAAGCAATGGCTGCATCGCGCATGCAATTAGTGGTACCAGGAATTATTGGCAATATTCTTGAATGGTATGATTTTTCATTATATGGCTATTTTGCGCCGATTTTAGCGAAATTATTTTTCCCTACTTCCAATCCTTTTCTTTCGCTGTTGGCGACTTTTGGCGTATTTGCAATTGGGTTTTTGATGCGTCCACTGGGCGCCATCATCTTTGGTTATTACGGAGATAAGGTCGGGCGTAAAAAAACATTGGCGACGGCTGTGCTGCTCATGGCGATTCCCACGACATTAATTGGTTTGTTACCCACCCATCAAGAAATCGGCGTGACTGCAGGAATTTTGTTGACGATTTGTCGATTGTTGCAAGGTTTGGCCGTGGGTGGGGAATTTTCTGGATCTATCGTCTATATTAGCGAACATGCGCCGGCAAATCATCGAGGGCTGTATGGAAGCTGGGCTATGTTTAGTGCTTTCGCTGGACTTCTATTAGGTTCTCTAGTAGGGACGCTAACAAGTTTGCTGCCGACGGATATACTCAATACGTGGGGCTGGCGCATACCATTTTTATTAGGTCTTATTCTGGGCATCGTGGGACTTTATTTGCGATTGCGTATGCCAGAAACTCCTAACTTTTTAGCGAGTCAAGCGCGACAACAGCTAGTTAAAAATCCCATAGCGCACGCATTTAAAGAAGCGTGGTGGCCCATCATCATGTCAGTTGGCCTCGTTTTTCTGCCGGCGATGGGATTTTATTTATTATTTGTTTATCTTTCCTCATATATGGCAACCTTATTATCAGTGCCTTTACGCACGGCGCTACTCATTAATACGATTAGCATGTTAGGTATTATTTTAGTGATTCCATGGGTGGGTTTATTGTCGGATAAAATAGGCCGCAAGCCCGTTCTGATGATGGGAGCATTAGGATTTATTATTTTTTCTTATCCGCTGTTTATTTTGTTGCAACAAGCGCACTTTTTAGCATTATTGGTCGCACAATCCTGTTTTGCTATTTTAGTTTGTTTTGCCTATGCAGCAGTGCCAGCCACTTTAGTGGAATTAGTTCCGACCCACATTCGTTATACCGCCATGTCATTTCCATATAATTTATCGAATGCAGTGTTTGGCGGCACAGCACCGTTAGTCGCAACTTATTTAATTGTGAAAACGAATAATCCGTTGGCTCCGAGTTTTTATCTTATTTTTGCCGGAATTATAATGCTGATTTTCGTCCTATTACTCAAAGAAACTTATCGAAAAACTTTATAAGTGGCGCTTTTCAGAATAATGTAACCTGCGATTCTACCTGCACAGAGTGCAATACTGCTGGCGAGTAGACCACTCATATTTAAAATGATACACAGAATGAATAATAAGATCGCGACCACCAATATTTCAATAATCGCGGATAAACTAAAAATGCTAGTATGAGCCTTTCCAATTAATAATCCACGCTCCCAAATAATCATCAAAGTTAAGATGGGATAAAGACTGAGAATTTGCATAGGTAATAAGGCGAGCTTAAATAAAGAGTCAGATAAATTATTGATACTTTGCAAGTAAACATGGGCGATAGGAGTGAATGCTAATATAATTAAAATCACTGCTACTATGATTCCAATTTCAAACGCTACACGTCGGAGCAGAATATGATGTTGTGGTTGATGATTCATTAATGCTGCGACTACCTCTTGATAAGACATCGCAATAGATTTAAAAATAGTGATTAATGCATTAATCACCGGAAAAATGGCGAGAGAAATTAATGCATCTGGTGCACGTGCTAAAAACAATGTGACTATAGGAGTAATAGCTAAACTGACAATTCCTGTTATTGCTAAAGGATAGTAGAAATTAAAAATCTGCCTGAAGTTTATTGAAGTGGAGACATTCTGTGGTAAATGTTTTAAAGGGGTAATGGTGAGTAAGCGGGTACAAATAGCTTCAATAATGATGCCGATCACGAGACTGATTGCGGCCATGATTGCGCCTTCGAGCTTAGAAAATGTAAATAATAAAAAAGCTACAAGGAGTGTACTAACTACGCGGATTAAAATGGCGACCCCAATAAATTTAGTTAAATGTCGGCTCATCAGCACGCCTTGATAGAAACGACGTATGCCAATGGCAATATAAGCAGGTAGCAGAATTAATAAAACGTGATGGCTTAATCTGACTACTTCGGGCGGAAGTTTTAGAGCATTGAGGGTGATTAATTGAAAAAGAGGAGTGGCGATTACTATCAACATAAGAATGGTAATAATGAGCGTCATGCCATCTGCGAATTTTTTGAGTTGGCGATAACTCGTTTGATCCTTGAGTAATTTAATCGCCACCATATTCAACATAATAATAGGAGCTTCTGCCAATAAAAATATGGCATAACCGATTCCGAAAGCAGCTAAATTGATTTCAATATTGGATAAATGCGTAATCAGCGCATTTAATGCAGGTAATTCGATGGCCATTAAGAGCCAAGTTCCTAGTAGAGGAAGCCAAAACCTAAATATTTTTCCTTGCGTAATATTAGGTATCATCGTGAATGACTTTAATTAAAATGATTTTGTCGTTGAAAGCGCCGTTAGTTTGATTTTTATTTTGGCGTAATTGTTCCAATTTTTCTGACGATATTTTTTGAGTTTTTGCTAAGGTATAAACGACTTCTAAAATATCTACTAATTCTTCAATCTTGTCGCTTTGTAAATACTCATCGACTTCTTCTTGCAATTTATTTTTTAGTAATTTTTTGAATATTCTGTTATCTGTAGCAATTTCTATGATAGGAGTTTTGCCACTTCGTTCAATTAATTCTGGTATTTTATCGCGAACTAATTTTTTAAGCATCTTAAACTCCCATTTTATGAATAATTTCCTTCAATGCTTTGATAAAGTACCGCACATCAGCGAGAGTATTTTTTTCTCCGAAGCTCACTCGAATTGTTCCTTTAGGATAAGTGCCGAGCGCTTTATGGATTAAGGGCGCACACTGTAATCCACCTCTGGCCGCAATGCCATAATTATCCAGCTTAGCGATCACTTGTCCAGGTAGTAATTGTTTTACATTAAAGGATATCACGGGGGTACTTTTTTTTATATTTTTCTTTCCATACAAAATGACAGCATCAATTTTCTTTAACTCAGCTAAACAATATTTTAATAATTTTAACTTGTGCTGTTTAAGCTTAACTAAACCTTTTCGGTTTATATATGTGATACCAGCAGCCAACCCGATTAATCCGAGATAATTTGGGGTACCCGGTTCAAATTTTTCAGGAAGCGATAAAGGTTGATAGATCGATTCGGATGCACCACCAGAACCGCCCGCGAAAAAAGCTTTTAATTGGTGAGGATGTCGAATATAAACTCCGCCAATTCCTGGCGGTCCGAGTAAGCTTTTATGTCCGGTAAAAAATAAAAAATCGCATTTTAATTTTTTCACGTTAAGGGGTAAAAAACCGGCCGTTTGCGCGGCATCAATTGCAATTTTTACGCCTTTTTTCCTACATAATTCTGTAATTTCTTGGATAGGAAAAATATTTCCGGTGACGTTTGAGCTATGGTTGATAAATACTAACTGAGGTTTTTTTTCGATAGCTAACTTTAGTTGATCCATGTTGAGGTCACCATTCTTATCACACTCAATACAAGTTAATTTTATCAGGTGTGATTTTTCCATATGTCTTAAAGGACGTAAAACCGCATTATGTTCGGCGGCAGTAAAGACGATATGATCAAATGGTCTTAATAATGCATATAAAGTTAAATTAATGGCATAAGTGACATTCATCGAATACATAAAATGGTTAATTTCATCGGTTCCAAAAAAATTGGCAATGATTTTTTTTGCTTCTTGAATAGTCCGACCGGCCTTTCTACTTAAGGTATGGCCGCCGCGACCGGGACCCACCGCAATTTCAGTAAGATATTTATTAATGGCGCGAATAACAGATTTTGGTTTAGGGTAAGATGTGGCTGCATGATTGAAATATACTGACCGTTTCTTCATTGATATTCTTTAATAAAATTTTTTATGTAATTATTTCGTGCGGCCTCAAGTTCTTTTTGATTGCGATATTTATCCCAATCTGATTTTTTAGGTGTTTTCAATTTTTTGCAAAGCAAACTACGTAATAAATGTGGAGCAACGTTTTCATCGCTAGCGGGATAAAAATACATTTCGCTGTCATTATTTTCGAAATATAAATAACTGCCATATCGATCATACATATGAAAAATGTCGGCATATGAAGACAATTTCATGGCGGGATAGTCTTTTATTAATAATTCATGAATATCGGTATTGGTGGGAACAGCATGTAAATGAAAATGATTGCAGAGCACTTCACTATCTTTGAGCTTTAAACAATGTCCCGCACGTCCGTGTTCATAAAAAATGGTTTTATTGTAAGTCGTTTCTACGAGATCGCGTAGATTATTTTTCAATGCTAATAATTCTTTGCGTAAATAATCTGGTAATTCACCGGCGCTACCAAAATGTTCATTCGAAATAATCATAAGGTGGCCTTCGCGAATAGGAGAAATATCCAATGCTACGTAGAAATTTGCGGTTTCAAATAAGATGTCCTCTAAAACTTGCTCGCGCAAACAGAGCTCGCAACCCTTTATAGATTCAACGGATCTTTTAACAGCAGCTCCTGCAACTGACCAAGGGAGGATTTTAGGTGGCGCCATATCGTGCAAGCTCTAATAAGTTACTCTAATTTAATTATAGTTCATAGCGGCCCTGATCTTTCGCGTAAAAACTCCATAAAATCACTATAGTTGCATGGATGTGGCTGATTGATACATTCGAGATAAATAATCATATTGGGTGGGTAATGCTATTTTCAGTTGTTCTGCTTCTTGGGCAATTTTTTTAAACATCTCATTACCAATACTCATGATATCATCGCGATAATTCAAAAGTGGGTAGCAATTTTCTGGCATCCAGTCGACCCCACAAAAAATGCATTGATAATTTGTTTCTGTCCAGAAATTTTCAAATAATCCTTTAAATGAATCATAGCGATTTTTACTATTTGTCATCGGAATTCGAATGGGAATACCAGAACGTTGGCGTTCTAAAATATATTGTAGTGAAACGGGGATTTTAGTTTCGTGGCGATTTGCTTTCCAAAATGGGGTATCCGATCGTTGTGCAGTTTTAAAATGTAAAACAATAAAATCTTTGCTGTCATCGACCATGAAGGCGGCTTTTTCGTTGAATTTATCGCGCAAGGTGGGATCTATTTGTTTGCGGGGGAAATTCTTAATAAGTTGATATAAAGCGCCATAAATAAAATAAATGGTGGAAGATTCTAAAGGTTCTAAGAAGCTGCTAGATAATCCGATTGCTACACAATTTTTAATCCATGCACGTTTATGTCGACGAGATTGAAATTTAATCGAACGAATTTCTTTATTTTCTGCACTTTTTCCGAAGAAGGCTCGTAATTCACGTTCAGCTTCATCGTCACTAATAAACTGGCTTGAATAAACATAGCCATTGCCGGAACGATGAAATAATGGAATTTCCCACATCCAGCCTGCACTTAAGGCCGTTGCTGTCGTGTAAGGACGAATACCATTTAATTCAGGCTCTTCCGGTAAATTAATTGCGATCGCGCGATCAGTCAGTAAACTATCTGAAAAAGGAATAATGGGTTCATGATAGATCTTATCAATTAAAAATCCACAGAAACCAGAGCAATCAATAAATAAATCCGCATAATATTTTTCTCCGGTTTCGCTGACCACACAGGTGATATTTCCTTGTTCGTCTTGTTCTGCTGTGGATAATTTATCGATGACATGAATAATTTTGCGTTTAACCGCCCATTCTTTTAAATAAGTCGCTAATTGTAAAGCATCAAAATGATAAGCATAATGTTGAACTTGAGTGCCATCGTAAAATTTGGGCGCACGTTTTAAATCAAATGCACAAGTCGAACTAAAGCAAGCACTGGCCATTGGTTTTTGATAATTTTCCTCTAAATGTTTTTTGATCCAGACGGCTGTAAGCGGAACTTCATCAATTAAAGGAATTTCACCAAAAACATGATAATAATAATCACCGCCTTGTGCCGGTGACATTTTCCAATTTACATATTTGATACCCAATTTATAAGTGCCACCTAATTTTGGCATCCATTCTTGTTCGACAATGCCTAATCGATCAAAAAATTCGGTTTTTATAGTGGGAATGGTTGCTTCGCCCACGCCAATAGGTCCTAATGAAGGCGACTCAATAACAGTGATATTGACTCCAAAATTAAGTGATTGCGCAATATAGGTGGCTGACATCCATCCTGCGGTGCCACCGCCAATGATAACTATATTTTGTATTTTCTCATGTGGATTTAGCATGAATTTATCCCTGTTTATTCAATAATTGCTGCTGCAGATTTATTGTAGAGTGTTTTTAAATAATCATAATGGGTGGGTAAAGTTGTTTTTAGTTGCTCCCCTTCTTGCTCGATTTTTAATAACATCTCATTTGCTAATTGTAGTACGTCCGGTCTTTGTTCTAGCCAGGGATACGCTTTGTCTGGTAAATATTCGACGCCACAAAGAATGCACTGATAGTTAGTATTGGTCCAAAAATTTTCGAATAATGATTTAAATGTGGGATATAGACACTGATTGGTAACAATAGGTGTTTTAATGGGTAAACCTGCTTTATGACGATCTAGAATAAGTTGCAAAGAAGTAGGCATTTTTGTTTCATAACGATTGGCCTGCCAAAAAGGAGTATCTTCTCGTTGAGCAGTTTTAAAGTGCATGACAATAAAATCTTTATTATCATCGACCATAAAAGCGACTTTTTGATTAAATCGATCGCGTAAAAGTGGGTCGATTTGTTTATTGGGAAAATGTTTAATAAGTTGATATAAAGCGCCATAAATAAAATAAATGGTGGAAGATTCTAAAGGTTCTAAGAAACTGCTGGATAATCCGATCGCCACACAATTTTTAATCCATGCACGTTTATGTCGACGAGATTGAAATTTAATCGAACGAATTTCTTTATTTTCTGCACTTTTTCCGAAGAAGGCTCGTAATTCACGTTCAGCTTCATCGTCACTAATAAACTGGCTTGAATAAACATAGCCATTGCCGGAACGATGAAATAATGGAATTTCCCACATCCAGCCCGCATTTAAGGCGCTCGCTGTTGTATAAGGACGAATACCATTTGTTTCAGGGTCATCTGGCAAATTAATTGCGATCGCGCGGTCAGTCAATAAACTATCTGAAAAAGAAATAATAGGTTCATGAAAAACTTTATCAATTAAAAATCCACAAAAACCCGAGCAATCAATAAATAAATCGGCATAATATTTTTTTCCGGTTTCGCTAACCACACAGGTGATATTTCCTTGTTCGTCTTGTTCTGCTGTGGATAATTTATCGATGACATGAATAATTTTGCGTTTAATCGCCCATTCTTTTAAATAATTCGCTAATTGTAAGGCATCAAAATGATAAGCATAATGTTGAACTTGAGTGCCATCGTAAAATTTTGGTGAGCGTTTTAAATCGAATGCAGAGATGGAACTAAAACACGCATAAGCCATCGGTTTTTGGTAGCTTTCTTCTAAACGTTTTTTTACCCATACTGTGGTTATCGGTACTTCATCTATAGACGGAATTTCGCCAAAAACATGATAATAATAATCACCACCCTGTGCTGGTGACATTTTCCAATTTACATATTTGATACCCAATTTATAAGTGCCGCCCAATTTTGGCATCCATTCTTCTTCATGAATTCCAAGACGATCAAAAAATTCAGTTTTTATAGTAGGAATCGTTGCTTCCCCTACACCAATGGGGCCGAGTGAAGGGGACTCAATGACTGTAATATTTACTCCAAAATTGAGTGACTGGGCTATATAAGTTGCCGACATCCATCCAGCTGTACCGCCTCCGATTATAATTATATTTTGAATTTTCCCCGGCGAGGCATTCATAAAAAATCCCTTTTTTATTTTTATATTCGAAATTTAGTAGTAATATTAATATATTGCAAATAAGTTGGAGATTTTGAATTTAATTCATAGGAGTAGGATGTGTTTAAGTGGGAAAATATAGTTCGCGATTATGAGCTCGATAGTTTTGGTATTGTAAATCACGCAGTTTACGTAAATTATTTTGAGCAGAGTCGGAACGATTACGCCAGATTGATTGGAATTGATTTATTTGCATGTTTAGAGGCAGGTTTTGTGTTGGTGATTGCGGGAATTAATATACAATATAAATTACCCCTGCGTGCGCAAGACAAATTTTATATTATAGTTGATATTCTGTCTTATGATAAAAAACGCATTTATTTCGGGCAAGAAATCCGGTTTAGCAAAAACAATAAATTAATTGCAAAGGCCGAGGTAGCTGTGGCCTGTATCAATCAAAAAACTCGGCGTTCAGAAATTCCTGAGTTGCTCACAAAAAAAATACCATCCGAAAAATATCAGTCTAGACAATAAAAATACAACAAAGAATTTCAAAAACGAAGAAAATGAGTTGTAATTTGGTCGGAATGAGAGGATTCGAACCTCCGACCCCTGCTTCCCGAAAGCAGTGCTCTACCAGGCTGAGCTACACTCCGAAGACCGTAAAGTTTAAATGAACTCATGAAGGGCTGCAATGACCTTTTAATTAAAAATCACGCTGCAATACGAACTCACAAATCTCAGTTAAAGCATCGCGATAAATACTCGGCGGAAAAATTAGTAAATACTCTTGGGCTTTTTTTGCGGATTGTTTAGCGTAATTAAAAGTATATTCCCAACCATTGGCTGCAGTGATTGCCTCAATGACAGAATTAATTTGTTCGCGCTCACAATTTTTAATAGCTTGGTGGATTACTTGTTTTTGTGCTTCTGTGCCATGGTGCAAAGTGTAAATTAAAGGAAGCGTGACTTTCCCTTCTGCTAAATCGTCACCGATATTTTTACCCGTGTTTTGTGCATCTGCGATGTAATCGAGTAAGTCATCTATCATTTGAAAGGCGAGCCCCAAGTGCAAACCAAATTGAGCGGCCGTTTCACGATACTTAGAATTGGGTGCGATTATCGCGGCAATTTCAGCAGCTGCAGAATAAAGCTGCGCCGTTTTACGTTGAATCACTTTGAAATATTCTGCCTCGGAAACCTCTTGCCCACGGTTAATCAGTTGCAGTACTTCTCCTTCGGCAATTTGATTGGTCGTATCTGCCAATACTTTCATAACGGGAATATTGCTACGACGTGCCAGAATTTGAAAAGCGCGCGAATAGAGAAAATCGCCTGCTAAAACACTTTCTTGATTGCCCCAAATGGCGTTAGCAGTTGGTTGATTGCGGCGTCGATCAGAGGCATCCACCACGTCATCATGTAAAAGAGTAGCGGTATGGATAAACTCGATAATCGCTGCCAGCTCATGGTGTTCAGAATCACCGGTGTAATTTAAGGCTCTGGCCACCAATAATACTAGTAAAGGCCGCAGCCGCTTGCCACCGCTTTGCACGAGATGGAGGGTGATCTCATTGATCATCTCCACTTGTGAGTTCAATTCAGTTAGAATGATGCGATTCACCGCCGCCATATCATCGGCAACTAGGGAACGTATCAGGGTTAAATCAAGGTGTGGCGTTTTTAGGTTTTTTTCAATAAGTTGCATGTTGAATAACTATTATAGTTAAAAGTGAAAGGCTCATGCTAGGGAGCATTTGGCATACTGTCAAGCAAGTCTTCCGAACCCCGTAAAAAAGATTAACAATCAATACACAAAGTCTTGTCATTTATGTTAAGATTGCGTAGAATTCACGCTCCTAATTGGACCGAACAAATGGGGGGTTGGATCATGTATGCAATCATCAAAACAGGCGGCAAACAATATCGTGTCGCAGAGGGTCAAACCCTCAACGTAGAAAAGCTCGTGGGTGAGCCTGGGGAAAACGTCGATTTTAACGAAGTTTTATTGGTTTCTAACGGTGATCATATTCAGGTAGGCAATCCTTACCTAAATAATGCTTCTGTAAAAGCAGAAGTGGTCGATCATGGCCGTGGTGATAAGATCAAGATTATAAAATTGAAGCGTCGTAAACATCATATGAAACGTGCGGGTCACCGCCAGAATTTCACGAAAGTGAAAATCATTAGCATCGAAGCATAGCGGGGATAGATCAATGGCACACAAGAAAGCCGGTGGTAGTACAAGAAACGGCCGTGATTCGAATCCTAAGTACTTAGGATTAAAGAAATCGGGTGGTCAAGCTGTGGAAGCAGGCAATATTATTCTTCGCCAACGCGGGACTCAAACTCATGCTGGTGACAACGTTGGTATGGGTCGTGATCATACTTTATTTGCCTTAGTTGACGGTTTCGTCAAATTTAGCATTAAAGGTGAGAAAAAACGCAAATTCGTCGAAATCGTTCCGCCAGAAGATACCAAAGAGTAATCTAATTTCGATTTTATAAAATAAGCCTCGTATATCGAGGCTTATTTTTTTTAAGGGTCAAGAAAATGAAATTTGTCGATGAAGTTGAAATTCATGTGGGAGCAGGACATGGGGGCAAAGGGTGCTTGAGCTTTCGACGTGAAAAGTTCATTGAGTATGGCGGCCCGGACGGTGGGGATGGTGGTAAAGGAGGCAGTATTATTATTACGGCTGATCCCAGTATCAACACTCTGATCGAATTTCGTTATAAGCGTAACTATCAAGCCGAAAACGGTCAAGCAGGCATGAAGAGGCTACGGTCGGGTAAAGATGGAAAAAATTTGATCCTACCTGTTCCGATCGGCACTAGTATTATTGACGTTGACCATAATGAAAATTTAGGTGATTTGTTAGAACCCAATCAAACTCTGTGTGTCGCTAAAGGGGGCCGCGGTGGGCTTGGAAATGTTCATTTTAAGAGTAGTGTGAATCGAGCTCCACGCCAAACGCAACCTGGCGAACCTGGCGAATCCCGCAATCTGCGCTTAGAGCTCAAGCTGTTAGCTGATGTCGGCTTATTAGGCATGCCGAATGCAGGAAAATCTACGTTGATTAGCGTGGTTTCTAATGCGACTCCAAAAGTAGCCGATTATCCTTTTACCACGCTTTATCCCCAACTGGGAGTGGTGCGCGTAGGAGAGTATCGGAGTTTTGTGATTGCTGATATTCCAGGGTTAATCGAAGGCGCTGCTGAAGGAGCTGGGTTAGGTATAAAATTCTTGAAGCATCTCAGTCGAACCCGGATCTTGCTCCATCTGGTAGATTTGGCGCCGATCGATGATACAGATCCTGTTGAGGCGATCAATGTTATTCTAGCCGAATTGAACAAGTTCAGTGCTGATTTGGCTAGCAAGCCACGCTGGTTAGTATTCAATAAGGCAGACTTATTACTTCCTGAAGAAGCACAGGAACGGGTTGCGGAAATCGTCCAACGCTTGAATTGGCAAGGGCCAGTTTTCCTTATCTCAGCAATTACTCGCGAGGGAACGGCTTATTTATGTCAAAAGTTAATGGATTTTATTGAACAATCAGAAAAGTAAGGGTGCCCGAACGACAGGGTCGTTCGGGAGAAAACTAGGCGTTAGCAGCTGCTTTAAGGCGAGCGGCTAAGCGACTTTTCAATCGTGCGGCTTTATTTTTATGAATAACTTGGTGACTGGCAGCAATATCTAAAAGTTTAACGACTTGACGATACTCAGTATTCGCAGCGTTAACATCGGTGCTTATCAACTTCAATACTTTCTTGATTGCAGTACGAACTGCTGAACGTTGACTGCTGTTATGAGACTGCCGTTTGGCGTTTTGACGAACGCGTTTTTTTGCTTGGGCTGTATTGGCCACTCTGGACTCCTGGTTATAAATAGTTGCCTAGGAGGCGAACTATGCCTGGCTTTGTCCCTTTTGTCAAGATTCCTTGACGCTTGAGGGGCTCTGGGTTAAGTTGGGATTCATGTTGTAGGCTATTGAGCGTCAATCAATAATTCAGGAAGCCCATGGATAAAGAAATCTCAAAACCGGCAGTTATACCCGTGGGGGCTACAGAGACTGTTTCAAAACCGAAAGAACACCGTATTGTGAAATCGGCCACCATCGTGGCTTCAATGACTCTCCTTTCTCGAGTGATGGGGTTTGTTCGAGATGTGGTGCTCGCGATCATATTTGGTGCGGGTCCGGCCTTTGATGCTTTTGTCATTGCATTTAAATTACCGAATTTCATGCGGCGATTATTTGCCGAGGGAGCTTTTTCGCAAGCTTTTGTGCCAGTTTTATCAGAGTACCGAAGTAAGAATACTCATGAGCAGGTACAGCAATTTATCAATCGAATTGCAGGAGGATTAACTTTAGTCTTAGTTCTGCTCACCATTTTTGCTGAAATTGCAGCGCCCGCGATTATTACGGTTTTTGCACCCGGATTTTCACATCAAGGAGAACGCTTTGAATATGCGACGCATATGTTGCGTATTATTTTCCCTTACATTGTCCTCATCTCCTTAACTGCGTTTACGGGTGCTACGCTGAATACCTATCGGCAATTTGCTTTGCCTGCTTTTACACCGGTGCTATTAAATGTGGTATTAATCCTGGTTGCATGTTTATGGGCTCCGTATACGTCGGTTCCTATATACACGTTAGCTTGGGGTGTGGTGATTGGCGGATTCGTGCAACTCCTGGCGCAATTACCCGCGATGTACCGTCTGAATTTACTTCCTTATCCCACGGTGAGTTGGAAGGATGAGGGGGTCAAACGTGTTATGAAATTAATGGTACCGGCATTATTCGGGGTTTCGGTGGCGCAACTCAGTTTATTGGTTGACAGTTTCTTCGCTTCTTTTTTACGAGCGGGCAGTATTTCGTGGCTGTATTATTCGGATCGTTTGATTTACTTGCCACAAGGTGTCATTGGAGTGGCATTGGCGACTGTGGTATTACCGCATTTATCGCAACATCATGCGCAAAAAAATGGAGCTGCTTATTCGAAAACCCTCGATTGGGCATTACGATCAGCATTAATCGTGGGATTACCTTCTGCGATTGGATTATATGTTTTAGCAGGTCCTATTTTAGCGACGATGATTAAGCATGGCGCATTCAATACCTTTGACGTAGTGATGACGACTAAAAGTTTACGCGCTTTTACGCTGGGTTTACCCGCTTTTATGCTTATTAAAATTTTGGCTTCGGCATTTTATTCGCGACAAAACATTAGAACGCCAGTAAAAATTGCGGCAGTAGCTATGGTTGTCAATTTATTACTAAATATCGCTTTGATTTTTCCTTTGCAGCATGCTGGACTTGCATTATCGACATCGATTGCATCGATATTTAATGCAGCTTGTTTATTTATATTATTATGGCGCGAAGGTATTTATAGCCCCAATCAAGGTTGGACTAAATTATTGATCCGTTTACTAGCGGCTAATGTGATAATGGCTGCATTTTTAGTATGGATGACTGGCGATTTAACTTATTGGTTGAGCATAAATTTGAGCACGAAAATTTGGCATTTGTTGGGAATTATTGGAATTAGTGTTTTGACTTATTTTATTTGTTTATTATTATTCGGTGTACGAAAACGGGATTTTCGTCCCACAGTATAGAGCGCAATATGGAATTAATACGCGGAACACAAAGCTCCAAACAGCCACTGTCAGGCAGCGTGGTGACCTTAGGAAATTTTGATGGCTTGCATTTGGGGCATCATGCTTTAATTGCAGAGCTCAAGCGTTTGGCACAGCAATATCATGTGTCCTCCGTCGTAATTAGTTTTGAGCCGCAACCGAAAGAATTTTTTGTAAGAGAACAAACAGTGCCGCGATTAATGCGTTGGCGCGAAAAATATTTGGCATTAATGCAAGAAGGCATCGATTATTTTTATAGTTTGCATTTTAATAGCGATATTGCCAATTTTTCAGCAGAGGATTTTGTTGAAAAAATCTTAGTGGCGCAATTAAATATGCGGGCCGTGGTCGTTGGATATGATTTCCGTTTTGGTAAAAATCGCCAAGGCGATTTTAATTTATTATCCGTATTAGGAAAGAAATTTAAATTTAGTGTTCATCAAGTTCCTGCTGTTATGGTGCGCAATGAGCCTGTGAGTAGTACGCGTGTGCGAGCAGCGCTCCAAGCTGGAGACTTGGAATTAGTACGAGAATTATTAGGTCGAAACTACACGGTATGTGGAAAAGTGATCTATGGTCAACAGCGAGGTCGTGATTTAGGGTTTCCGACTGCCAATATAAATATGCAAAGAAAAGTAGTCCCCTTATCAGGTGTATTTGTGATTAGAGTCAAAATACAAGACCAGATTTATTCAGGCGTTGCTAATGTGGGGAGTCGCCCTACATTTAATGGAGTAGGGATGTTACTAGAGGCTCATTTATTCAATTTTAATCGCTCAATTTATGGTTGCAACATGGAAGTAGAGTTTCTTCATAAACTTAGATCTGAGAAGAAATTCGAAAATTTTGAGGCTTTGCGCGCACAAATTTTGCAAGATGCGCAAGATGCCAAGGATTATTTCGCGAATGATAGTCGCTTATAAAAAAATCGAGTAAGATAAATAAATCAGAACAATGGGAGGCCGTCATGAAAAGGATAATGCATTATTTTATCCTAGGTTTAATGTGCATGTTGTTGATCGCATGTAACAGAAGTCATATTAAAGGAGATGGAAAGATCGTCAGTCAAAATCGAGCGATCAATACTTTCAGCGAATTAAATATTATCGGCAATTTTGTGATAACTATGAATGCCGATCAAACAGCCAGTAATGTCGAAGTTAAAACCGATGAAAACATTCAACCGTATATCACCACAGAAACTTCTGGTGGTACGCTCACTTTGGTTGTAAAAAAAGGTTTTCGTATTGAACCAACGGCGCCGGTGCAAGTCGTCATCAACAATAAGGGTTTAAATAAAGTAACTTTAAACGGAAAAAATATTATTACCGTAACTGGTCTAAGTGGAGATGCTTTTACTTTAAATATGAAAGGTAGCGGTGCAGCTGTGTTAAAAGGCACGGAAAAATCCACTTATTTTGGAATCGAAGGCTCTGCTTTAATTAATTCAGCGAGCTTAAATTCAGAGACCGTCAAAGTAAAAATCATTGGTGATGGAAAACTCATCGTGAATGCCACCAAAAAATTAGAAGTTTATATCAATGGTAGCGGTCAGGTGACCTACTTTGGTCAACCGCCTATTGTGAATCGTGAGATTTACGGATCGGGTAAGCTCCTGCAAGGTGATTAATTCAATTTGTAGCCCGGATCGTTGATCCGGGTTTTCCCCCGGATCAACGATCCGGGCTACGACTAGTCCATCTCCGTCCATTCTTTTGTTATACTAGCCTCTTTTCTTAAATCTATAACCTTAGAAGTTGAAAGTCATGGCAGATTACAAAGACACGCTTAATTTACCGCAAACTGATTTTCCGATGAAAGCTAATCTAGCTAATCGTGAACCCCAAATTTTGCAGCGTTGGCAGGAAATGGGACTTTACCAAAAACTTCGTGAAGTAGGAAAAACGCGCAAAAAACGCTTTATTTTACATGATGGTCCTCCTTACGCGAATGGTAGACCCCATCTAGGTACGGCACTTAACAAAATTTTAAAGGACACAGTCGTTAAGGCAAAAATTCTCGGCGGTTACGATGCTCCGTATGTGCCTGGTTGGGATTGTCACGGTTTACCCGTTGAATTAAATGTTGAAAAAAATAAAGGTCGTCCGGGCGAAAAACTTTCTGCCCATGAATTTCGTGCAGCTTGTCGAGAATATGCAAAAAGCCAGGTAAAATTGCAATCCGAAGACTTTCAGCGGCTAGGTGTGCTAGGTGATTGGCAGTATCCTTATTTAACTATGGATTTTAAATATGAAGCGGATACCGTTCGTGCTTTAGCTCTTATCATTGCTAACGGACATCTTCAACGCGGACAAAAACCCGTTTATTGGTGCACGGACTGCGCCTCTGCGTTAGCAGAAGCGGAAGTGGAATATCGAGACAAGGCTTCTCCCTCAATTGACGTGCGTTTTGATGCACTTGACTCCACGGCGATTATTTCGCGTTTCGGTTTACCCAGTGAAAATATTCTTGTCATCGTACCTATTTGGACTACCACGCCATGGACCTTGCCTGCCAATCAAGCGGTAAGTGTGAACCCTCAATTACATTATGCATTAGTAAAGGCTGAGATTAATCATCAAAAAGTTTACTTAGTGTTGGCGAAAGATTTAGTTGATGCTGCGATGCAGCGCTATGGAATTAATGATTATGAAGTCCATGGAAATATTAGTGGCGATCAATTAGAAGGATTATTATTGAAACATCCATTTTTAGATCGTAGTGTCCCTATTATTTTGGGTACCCATGTAACCACTGAAGCAGGCACGGGAAATGTGCATACAGCTCCGGCTCATGGGTTGGATGATTATATCGTGGGATTACAATATCAATTACCCGTTGATAATCCCGTTAATGCGCGTAGCTGTTTTGTAGAAGGAACACCTTTATTTGCAGGACTACATGTGTTTAAAGCGAATGAACCTATTATCGTGACATTAGCTGATAATGGAAAATTGTTGCATCACGAAGTGATTCAACATAGTTATCCGCATTGTTGGCGCCATAAAACACCTTTGATTTTCCGTGCCACTGCGCAATGGTTTATTAGCATGGAAAAAGAAGGCTTGCGTACAAAAGCCTTAAATACCATTCAAAATAGTCAATGGATTCCAACTTGGGGCGAATCGCGTATTTATTCAATGGTGGAAACGCGCCCTGACTGGTGTATTTCACGCCAGCGTACATGGGGAATTCCAATTGCTATTTTCGTGCATAAAGATACCGGTGAATTGCATCCTGATACGCCCGCATTAATGGAAAAAGTCGCAGAGCTTATCCAAAAAAAAGGTGTGGATGCCTGGTACGATTGTGATGCGAAAAGTTTACTGGGTGACGATGCAAAAAATTATGAAAAAGTGACGGATATTTTAGATGTTTGGTTTGATTCAGGTGTATCGCATTTTTGTGTGTTGGAACAAAGACCCGAACTTTATGTGCCCGCCGATTTATACTTAGAGGGATCGGATCAACACCGTGGCTGGTTTCAATCATCATTATTAACTGCGCTCGCTATATATGAAAAACCACCTTATAAAACTGTGTTAACGCATGGCTATGTAGTAGATGGTAAGGGACACAAGATGTCAAAATCCTTGGGCAATACGATTGCTCCCAATGATGTTGTTAAAAATTTAGGAGCGGATATTTTACGTTTGTGGGTAGCGGCGAGTGATTTTACCGGCGATATTAATGTATCCGATGAAATTCTAAAAAGAAGCTCTGAAGCTTATCGACGTATTCGCAATACCGCGCGCTTTTTACTCGCTAATACTAACGATTTTGATCCCACTCAACATTTAGTACCAGTTGAAAAAATGGTGGAATTGGATCGTTGGGCAGTTCAGTTAGTTGTGAATTTACAAGAGAAAATCATCGCAGCCTATGATCGATATCAATTACAAACCATTTTTCAATTAATCCATAATTTCTGTTCTGTGGACATGGGAAGTTTTTATTTAGATGTCATTAAAGATCGTCAATACACCGCTAAAAAAGACGCATTAGCACGACGTTCTGCACAAACTGCGATGCATTACATTTTAGAGGCTTTTGTTCGATGGATTGCGCCGATTTTAAGTTTTACCGCTGAAGAAATTTGGCAGCATCTGCCAGGAAAACGTGAGTCTGTATTTATGACGGAATGGTTTACTGAATTTCCAATCATAAAGGAGAGTTATGAAGAATATTGGCGTTGGTTTATGTTAGTGCGTAACGAAGTAAATAAGGTATTGGAAGAAAGACGCAATAGTGGAGAAATTGGTTCCGCATTAGATGCGGAGGTCGTTTTATTTGCGGAAAATGAGCTTTATTCGAAGCTCGTGCGTTTAGGTGATGAATTACGTTTCGCGTTAATCACCTCAGATGCAAAAGTGTTACCCGCTGAGAAAAAGAATAATTCTGCTAAAGCTTCGCAGATCCCGGGATTACACATCGCCATTCATGTTTCCGAACAAAAGAAATGTGTGCGTTGTTGGCAACGACGTCCAGACGTTGGCACGCAATCAGAGCATGCAGAGCTTTGTGAGCGCTGTGTGATTAATATTGAAAGCGAAGGTGAGAAGCGATTATATGCGTAAAAAAACGTGTTTACCTTGGCTATGGTTGAGCATAGTGATCATTATTCTCGATCAGCTTTCTAAATATTGGGTGAGCCATCATTTAACATTATACAAGCCGGTATCTCTGTTGCCGTTTTTGAATGTTATGTTGGCGTATAATCCAGGAGCAGCTTATAACTTTCTGGCTAAAGCAGGTGGTTGGCAAATTTATTTTTTTGCCGCGATTTCGCTTATTCTAGCGATTGTTTTTATTATTTGGTTACGGCAGCTGCCTCGCAATATGTATTGGCAGGCGTTGGGGATCAGTTTAATTATCGGGGGCGCGATTGGTAATTTCATCGATCGCGTTCGCCTCACTTACGTAATCGATTTTATTGATTTTCATATAAAGGATTGGCATTTTGCTATTTTTAATATCGCCGACAGTGCAATTACCGTGGGCGCGATTTTTCTTTTGTGTAGCTTGTTATTTTCCAAAAAAAACTAAATTATTCAGCCCAGCAATTTGCAAGCTGGGCTGTTTTAAATCCTAAATGATCAATCATCAACTCGCCACAGGTATCCCTGCTTTGATTTCCAATGGGGATTGCTCGTAATTGAAATGTGATTGCGTCTGCTTGCAACTGAAAGCGATAGGGCAGAGACGACGAATGGCTCGGTATGATATCTGCCAATGTTGCGTCGTAGCTAGCGTGTTTATCGGCATAGTCCTCTAGATTGTTGACCATTTGCAGCAGAGTGATTTCTGTTTGGTAACGATAATGTTGTCGCAGGAGGTGATGGTAGCTAGGTAGTGTTAGGGCAATTAAAATTGAAAGCAGACTCATGACAAGCAATAGTTCGAATAAGGTGAAAGCTTGATTTGATTTTTGCATACTGAGATCCTATCGACATATTTTGACATCGCAATTGGGGCTTTTGACTTGTCTTTTTCGTTAAAATCAGTATCATTGGCAACTCAACTTTATCTTTTGCTAGGAAGTTGAGAGAACTTAAGATGGATGCTAAGATGTTGTTCCATTGAAAGTTTTACTTGGATTGCCGTTTTGTCGTCGAAACGCAAAAAGAGCATGGGTCGTTAGCTCAGCTGGTAGAGCAGCGGACTTTTAATCCGTTGGTCATAGGTTCGAATCCTATACGACCCACCAAACAAATCATAAAAATCAATAACATATCTTTTTGCCCACTATACCATTTCCAAACTTAACCACGCGCCTAAATTGGACAGGACCCTCCGTATATTTATAAGGTCATGCCATCTAAAATTTTTAATTCTGTGTTAAAAACTATTTCAAATGCATTCCGCCTATTTTTATTCTTCTAATTTTTTTTATAACTGATTGATTTAAAAATAAAATTAATGCCATATTGATTATTTATCTTCCAGATGTAATAATTTATTGATCAGAAGTTCCCCGTTTAAGGATTCGAGCATAATGGAGTTATTAACCTTAGAAAATATTAAATCCCTTCTTATTCAATTAGCCGAATATAGTGAAAGTGTGTATTGGCTCGGTGACCCAGAATCCACTCACCTCGTCTATATTAGTCCCGCTTACGAAAAAATCTGGGGGCGACCTCGACAGCCTGTTTATGACAATCCTAGAATTTGGATTACTCATTTACATCCAGACGATCAAAGTAGACATCCTATTTTTGAAATGAAAGATAAGGTTGCAAAATTCGGAAAAAATGCGCGCTTTGTTGAAAATTATCGAGTGATTCGACCTGATGGTGAAGTTCGTTGGATTTTAGATCGGGGGTTTCCGGTATGTGATGAGTCTGGAAAAATCATCGCAATTACAGGGGTTGCCGTTGACGTCACGGAAGAAAGACAACGTGAAGAAGAATTAAAAAAAGCTAAGTTAGCCGCTGAGGCTGCCAGTCGCGCCAAATCAGAATTTATTGCTAACATCAGCCATGATATCCGAACTCCAATTACGGGTTTATTGGGATTAGCCGAATCCCTTAAAGACACTGCGCTAACAGAACATCATCGAAAAGACGCTACCATACTGATGAACGTCACCCAAGAATTATTGAATTTACTGAATGGTGTTATCGAAATTATTAACTTAGATGCTGGTAGTGCCAATATGGAGCAAGAAGAATTTTCTCTACAGAGTATATGTGAAAGTAATGTATCGTTATTAAGGGCAGCAGCGAAACATAAAAGTTTAGATTTGAAATTGATATTTAAAAATAATTTACCTAATCTCGTGCAGGGAAATCGAACTTATTTAGAAAGAATTTTACTGAATTTATTGAGTAATGCTATTAAATTCACGGATCGCGGTAGTGTGAAATTCGAAGTTTCTCAACAGCAAATTGATAAAAAAACGGTTCTCAATCAATTTAAAATTATTGATACAGGCATAGGAATTCCTGCAGATAAACACGCAGCTATTTTCGAATATTTTATGCGTCTGACTCCATCTTCGCGCGGAATTTATAAAGGTAATGGATTAGGTTTATATGCGACAAAAAAATATGTAGAGGCGATGGCAGGAAACATTGCCGTTCAAAGTACATTAGGGCAAGGCAGTACTTTTATCGTAAATCTTCCTTTGCAAATTTTAGCTGAGACAACCACTTCTACTGTTAAACCAGCAAAACCTGCTATAGCGAATAGCGCTAAAATAATTGATGTTTTAATTATTGAAGATAATGTCTTAGCTGGTCATATGGTGAGTAAGATCCTAAAAAAATGTAATTGTATGGTTGATGTTGTTAAATCTGGCAAAGAAGCTATCGAATTTGTTTTACAAAAGAAATATGATTTTATTTTGATGGATGTGGGTTTACCCGACATCAATGGTTTTCAGCTCACGCAACAGCTTCGTCAATTACCATATGGTTCGACAGTTCCTATTGTGGCTCTCACGGGGCATATGTCACTGGATAAGAAACAAGAATGTATTGATGTTGGTATGCAAGATATTGTTATCAAACCGATAACAATCGAAAAAGCTCGAGAATTGTTCAATAAGTATATACCTCCTGCGGATAGATGTTAATTTTTTCCTCAAAATAGCTCAAGCCCTGTTATTTTAAGATTTATACTCTACACTGAAAGAAACTCGTTTAATCAAGGAGGATTCTCATGAAGAAGAGTTTATTGCTGGGTTTAGGCGCTTTACTTTTTAGTGGCTCATTATTTGCGGATTGTCCCCAAGTGGGTGGATTTACGGTAAATCCTGCCGCAATCCAAAATAATGACCGCTGTATCTATGCTTCGAATCGGGTCGTTATCGGTGCGCGAATGAATCCGAAGTTGTGTACACGTGGATTTATTCTGACTGATCCGCATTTTAAATTAGCGGGTTGTAAAGTGAATCCTGCTAATAACCGATGTGTATGCGTCATTGTTAGAAATCGATAATGTAATCTAAGAGGCCACGGTTAAGTGGCCTTTTTAATTTTCTAAATGCACCCTATATTTACTAAATCGCCAAATGCACGGGGTACGTATGGACACGGCCAATAAACTATATGTGTTAAAAAACAATATGATGTATACCAATCTCACCGGTGTACGTTTATTGAATGCGCCATTTTTAAATAAAGAAACGGCTTTTTCAGCTGAAGAGCGCATGATGTTTCATCTTTTAGGACTGTTGCCTCCCCATATAGAAATGATCGAGGCCCAAGAGGAACGTGCTTATGATGCCTTACATCAAAAAACCGACCCCTTAGAAAAACATATTTATTTACGACAATTACAAGATCGCAATGAAACTTTATTTTATTATTTGGTGATTAAGCATCTAGAAGAAATTATGCCGCTTATTTACACGCCGACTGTGGGTCTGGCTTGTGAGCGTTTTAGTAGAATTTATCGACACGCGCGAGGTTTATTTCTCGCTTATCCAGAACGAAAATATATCATGCAAGCACTCGAAAATTCACCCTCACATGAGGTAAAGGTCATCGTCGTCACAGATGGAGAGCGTATTTTAGGATTAGGTGATCAAGGTGCAGGTGGGATGGGTATTTCAATAGGAAAACTTTCCTTATATTCAGCTTGTGGTGGCATTAATCCCGTTAATACTTTACCCATTTTATTAGACGTGGGCACGAATAATGATAAATTACATGCAGATCCGACTTATATTGGATGGCGACATCAACGTATTACAGGCGATGAATACTTTGAATTTGTGGATGAATTTGTGCAAGCGGTTATTAAAAAATATCCGCAGATATTATTACAGTTTGAAGATTTTGCCCAAGCTCATGCTTATCCTTTATTAGAAAAATATCGTGATCGACTTTGTTGTTTTAATGACGATATTCAAGGAACTGCTGCTGTCACTGTCGGAGCACTTATTTCTGCGATCAGAAAGGTTGGCAATGATTTCAAAGATCATCGTGTTGCGGTTTTAGGTGCAGGCTCTGCCGGTTGCGGTATTAGTGAATTATTAGTGAAAACGATGATGCATTCGGGAATGTCAGAACAAGATGCGCGATCACGTTTTTATATGGTTGACCGTAATGGATTATTATTAAATGACATGCCAGGTTTATTACCTTTTCAAAAAAATTTAACCCAACCGAGAAGTCGTGTAGCAGGATGGAAATTAAAAAAAGATAATTTTATTGGATTAGCGGATGTGGTACACAATGCAAAACCCACTATTTTATTAGGGGTTTCTGCGCAGCCAAAACAATTTACGCAAGATATTGTCGAGGAAATGTTAACGTACACCAAACAACCGATTATTATGCCGATGTCCAATCCGAATGAACGTTGTGAGGCGATGCCCGCAGATTTAATTAATTGGACTCAAGGTGAAGCTTTAATTGCAACGGGTAGTCCATTTGAACCTGTAAATTTTGCAAGTCGGGAATATGCGATCGCACAATGTAATAATTGTTATATTTTCCCTGGCATGGGATTGGGTGTGATAGCAGTGGGTAGTAAAAGAGTAACCGATGAAATGTTTATGGCTGCTGCAATAGCTCTGAGTGATGCGTCCCCCGCTTTACATACCAAGGGAGGACCGCTGTTACCGCCATTAAAAAATATTCGTGAGGTTAGCGAAAATATTGCAATAGCAGTGGCAAAACAAGCTATGAAACAAGGTCTCGCTCCACATATGGTAGAGGAAGAATTAATGCAACGGGTGCATGAAACGATGTGGCAACCCAAATATTATCAAATGCAATTGCAAAAATAATTTGCGTCATAATTGCGACTCACTAGAGATCTGGCTATGATGTATTTTCCTTTTAAGTTTCGAGGTGGGTTATGGATTTAAATTATCAAGAATTGCTGAAAAAAGCAGAAACTCTAAAATTTGCAAACAAAGCATTTATCAATGGAAAATTAGTTGCCGCTGTTTCGGGTAAAACCTTTCCTTGTATTAGCCCACGCGATGGAAAAGTGCTGACCGATGTCGCTAGTTGCGATGAAAAAGACGTAAATTTTGCGGTAGAATCCGCACGTAAGGCATTTAATTCAGGCGTATGGTCTAACCTTGGTGCTAGCGAACGTAAAAAAACTTTACTGAAATTTGCTGATTTACTCGAAAAACATGCGTTGGAATTAGCATTATTAGAAACCTTGGATATGGGTAAACCGATTTCGAATAGTTATAATGATGATATTTTAGGTGCAATCGAAAAAGTCCGTTGGGTGGCCGAAGCGATTGATAAAATCTACGATCAAATCGCACCCACGGATCCGAATTTAATGGCTTTAATTACCCGAGAACCTTGTGGAGTCATTGGTTGTGTCACGCCATGGAATTTTCCGCTTTATTTGGCGTGTTCCAAAATCATGCCGGCGATAGCGGTAGGAAATTCAGTCGTATTAAAACCAGCGGAACAATCTCCATTAACGACACTAAAACTCGCAGAATTAATTGCAGAAGCGGGTATACCTGAAGGCGTCGTCAATGTGTTGCCAGGTTTTGGAGAAACCGCGGGTAAAGCCATTGGCATGCATCCCGATATCGATGTTGTTTCATTTACTGGTTCTACAGAAGTGGGTCGTTATTTCCTACGATATAGTGCTGAATCTAATATGAAACGCATTCATTTAGAATGTGGTGGCAAATCACCGAATATTATTTTAGCCGATTCTGATTTAGAAGAAGCAGCACGTGCGGCATGTCGTGTTTTCTACAATCAAGGCGAAGTTTGTTGTGCGCCGACACGCTTATTGGTCGATAAAAAAATTCAGCAACAAGTTATCTCAAAATTAAATAAATATAGTGATGAATTTCAGCCGGGTGACCCTTTGGACCCAAAAACGACGATGGGGGCGATGGTTGATGAAACGCAATTAAAACGAGTTTTAAAATATATCGACAAAGGTAAAAAAGAGGGTGCTGCTTTAACAAAAGGTGGTAATCAAGTGAAAAAAGAAAGTGGAGGTTATTATATTGAACCTACTATTTTTACCGATGTTCAGAATGATATGTTGATTGCGCGTGAAGAAATTTTTGGTCCAGTGTTAACAGTTTTAAGTTTCGATAATATTGAAGAAGCTATTAAAATTGCAAATGATACACACTATGGATTAGCTTCATTTTTGTGGACCAACGACATCAACAAAGCACTGACGACAGCTAAAGCTTTACGTGCTGGAACTGTTTCAATTAATACAATGAATACTGTGAGTCCTGCAACTCCGTTTGGTGGTTATAAACAATCGGGTATGGGACGTGAAGGATCGTTGGAAGATTTCAACAATTATTCTGAAACTAAAACGACGTGGATCGGATTAAAGTAACATGAATTCGGCTTTGCCGGTGACGTTAAATGTCACCGGCAAAGCCGCCAATGAACGTTATCCCGCCTTCCTAGACAAAGCTGTCTACCATCCATCAATATTAGTTAATTCATCGCGGAGTCTTTTTTTCTCGAGATATTTAACTAATTTTTGGTGAACTTCAATTTTCAGTTCTTGTTTAGTTTTACTTTCGACAGGATCGGCTTCAGGTGCAACCAAAATTTCTTCGGTCGTGGTTTCATCTGCAGTCTCAAATTGATCGACATCATCCTTGTGTCGTTCTTCCATAAAACACCCTCCCTGTGTTTGTGTAGGAGTATTATACCCTAAAAACTTTAGAGTTCAATTAGCTTTCCATATATGTTATATCCATATATGGATGCATTAAAAATGATCCCGTAAATTTATAAGTTTTTCAACTATATTAGTATCAAAGGATTTAATGAATTTTATGAGAGTATCATGCGATATCTATGCATTATTTTAGCTTTATTTTTGGTGGCGAATTTTGCAACTTCACAACAAGCGCCGCAGATTCGTATGCCGAATATTTATAAGTCGGGGCCGGTAGCAGGCTGTAATGTTTCATTATTAGCCGGACGCGTGGCTAAGGCCTGTAGTATTCGTTACGGGTCACAAAATAAAATTAATTGGAATACGCGGGAATTTAGTGAGGCTGTGTGTAATGGTGTTGCTGAGTCAGCGGGTCAGGGAATTACTTATACGGTGATGGGAAATGCCAAACCATGTCCAGGACCTGCAGCTATTCCGGCGGTACATGGTTGGATGTGTGACTTTACGATTGATCGTAACTATGAGGTTACAGCCCGGGATGTATATTATTCATCATGCTTGGGATAACGGGACTTGCAGGTGGTGATGCAAAAAGTCCGCCACCACGAAAATTCTTTTCATTTCCCGCAATCTCCATTTCTAATTCCTGCACTTTTCTTTGCAAGGCGTCATTTTCCTGTACAAGATTCCAAATATGGCTCTTAAGGTCTTCGATGGATTCCGTTTCAGGCCAAGATAAGACCTGCGATAAATGAATGTTGGCATCTTTGGGTATTTCACGGTCTAATTTTTTTGATAATTTATGATATCGCAAATTATGCAGAGTAAATTCTCGAATGATTATAACGTATTGGTCTTTTAGGCTATTTTTTTCAGCGAGATCCAATATGGTTTGTTTATCACATAAGATTTTTTCATTTTCATTGTACTGAGTTATCAATTCATCTTTGTAATGAATAATTTTTTTTAATTGATCAATAGGAGTGCCCAACCAGGCTTCTACACCAAGAAACATGGCACTTCCCTCTAATGCAAAAAAACGAAAACATTCAATGGTGATCCAAGTCAACGAGAAAATTAAAGTGAGAGCCACGACTGGAAGAGTTATTGGTGGAAAACCAATAACTACTAAAAACGCACTAATAATAGGAACAAAAGCAAGCGCGGACAAATGGGCAGTGCACGCATAAATTGGAAGCGCTAGGCTCAGCCACATTAATTTGATGGCCCACCTTTTATTGCGAGTGGTTTTAAACGCTGTGGCATATTTTTCAACTTCTACAATAATGCAATTTTGCATTAATTTGATGGAATTCATTAATTCCTGCAAACGAGCAATTTCCATTTTAAGGGGATCAATTTCATTTTGCGATAAATGAATAGCATCGTGTTTGGATAAGTTATGCAATGACAATCGAATTTTGTTATGTATTAAAAAAAGTTTCTGCGTTTGATCGTCGAGTCTGTTTAATTGCTCGCATGCAGAGAGGTAGGGGAGATCTAATAAGTCAGCGACAGCTTTAATATCAAATACTATGGAAATCGCAGCGTTAATAAGACCAAACAGAACACTTATTCCGAGCGCAAGTGGAGTATAAAAATGAAAGGATAGTGCAGAGCAAATATAGTCGGCAAAACTATAAATTCCTGACATGCCGGTAAAAATTTCAAATAAAAAAATAAAGCCTGAACTTAAACAAAAGAGAAGACGCTTAATCAATGAATAGGTTTGCTCTGGTGATTTTTTATTGTGATCTTTCAGATTCTCTAAAATCTCATTGATTTTTTTAGTGAGCTCATCATTAAATTTTTGATTAATAGAGTTTAGAATGGTGGTTTTATTAAATTCTTTAAACGGAGGAAAATCATTTTTATTGGCATCGATATTCTCAATAGCCTGATGGATTCTACCTATATTTTGCAGCCACCATTCAAATGATACTCCCGCTATTGAAGTCTGTGTAAAGTCCCGTTCGAAGAAAACTCTTAAAACATTTCCGATAGAATGAATCGCTGCGTTTTGCAAATATCGCACATCCTCGTCTAGAACACTCATATGTTTGACTCCTTCTCAGAAAATGATTTTATTAATTTAAAGACAGGCCCTAAAGAAATGAATACGCTGTGGACTCATGGTAGCACGTTAAAATTAACGCATTCTTAATTTGTTGGTACTGGGATTTTCAAACAGGGCAATCTTACATTAAATGAAAATTAATTTTAACGGGAGATTACGATGTGCGCCATTATTTATGTGCTCGCTATTGGAAACGAGTAGAAGAATTTGGTTTGGCTCGTCGTGATTGGTTAAATGAATATCTCGAATTACCGAACAGAATTTCCGATGAAAAAACATTTAGCCGTGTATTTTCGATAATATCGGCGTCTCAATTAATTAACACCCTTGCCACAGAAAATGGATTGATATTAGCTGTAGAAAAAACACCAGATAAATCGAACGAAATAAAGTGCTCGGGTTTTAAACTTTGGTCAGATTGCCCTGGTTTCTTAGGTCATGATTTCAATTTGTTTTTACGAACATAGATAAAACTTAATAAAGTCATTGAGTTAAAAGCTGTTCACCTATTGATCATTGGTCAAAGAATGACTATAATTATATTTTGAACATATCTACGCATGTAATCCATTGCTTTTCCAATATTTATTGCTGCAGATGAGTAGTAGATATGGCCTAGAGTTACGGAAAATTATTATAAACAATAATGAATAATATGAAGAGTTATACTGGTTGTGTCATTGGAGAGGGTAGTCTTCTGCTCGTCTTTCTCGAAATGCTTACCCATTTAAAATTTAGTGTGAACCAAATTTTCACGGATGATTCTGCAATTATTCATTGGGCCGATGTTCACGGTATCAAAGTACAACCTGTGATAATGGCAACGGATGTCAGTTCATATCCTGCCTCGTTTCATTTCCTTTTTAGCATTTACAGCCCAATTAATCTGCCTAAGCCAATTATTCAATTGGCACAAATCGCTACGGTTAATTATCAGAATTCATATTTACCTGAGTATGGAGGTTATAACTGTCCTACGTGGACTATTTTGCATAATGAAAAAGAAATGGGTTACACCTGGTATTTACCGGGTGAAACTATAAATTTGAGTAGCATTGTTTATCAAGAAAAAATAACCATAAATGCTAACGATAATGTCGCCAGTGTAAATTTAAAATGTTTTCAAGCGGCTTTACAGAGTTTTCCTCAAGTTATCGAAAAATTAATTTCGAATAGTCCAGATATAAAAAAACCGATAACCACAAATAAAGTATATCAAATGTCTGATACCATTTTGGGTGATGGGCTCATCAATTGGGAATGGAGTGCAGAAGAAATATATACCTTATATAGAGCATTATCCTTTGTAGACTATGATAATCCGATTGCTACTGCAAAATGTAGTATTGAAAATGAAATTTATATTTTAGATAACATATCAAAACAACCGGCCATTAAAAAAATCCGCAGTGGTCATATTGTAAAATTAAATAAGTATATTGTTGTTTCAACTAGTAGAGATAATATTGTTATCCATAGTTTACGAGCTTTAGATGGCAGTTCAATCAAAATCTCAGAGATTATTTCCAAACATGCTTTATCTCCAGGTAAAAATATAAATATTAGCAGAGATTCGGGGCTCACCTATTTAGAATCAATCAGACCGATCCGTAGCAATGAACATTTTTGGCAAAAAAAGGTGGAATCAATGAGGCGCACTGGTCTCATATCCCATTTTTTAATAGAGGGAAAATTAGTACCGCCAATTTCGTTTCAGAGTCTCAATGTTAAATTCAAATCACAAAACATCGAATCTCAGAAAAACATTTTATTGGTCACTTTACTTATCTTATTTTATAAAGCCAATAATTATCAAAATTTTTCGGTATTTATACAAAGCAAGCAGAATATTTCGCATAACGTATTGGATTCTACTTCTATTCCATTGACGACTAATTTTTCTGCCGAAAATAATGCCCTCGAGATATTAAAAGCGGTAGATTCTAATTTGAATGCTGTATTTAAACAGTCACCTCCTAAAAAAGATATTTTTTATCGATATAAGGGATTTCAACATATAAATAGGGAAAAATTTATTTTTATTAATATATCTCATCATCTTAATTTAGATACCGTAAATTTACCGCCATGTTTAGCATATTTTAATATTGCCATAGCCGATAAAGTAATTCAAATTGCGTCCTGTAAATCTGCGAAATTTGATTTTCAGGCCATTCTGGACACCTTTCAATGTCTTTTGGACTCAATTTGTGAAAATCCTCTGCATAAAACCTATGAACTGAATTTCGTGTCTGCCAGGGGTATGCAAAAATTATTAAATATAAACCCACCGCGGACAGATTACTCATTATTTAAAAGCATCTCGCATATATTTGCAGAGATAGTGAGGTCTTATCCACAAAAAATTGCAATTATTGATACTATAAATGACAGAAAACTTAGCTATAGCGATATTAATTATTTATCCGATAGTATTGCTCACTCTATTGACCAAATCGCTTCTGCAGACTGTGAAAACATCGCTCTTCTCTTTCAGAATGATGCAGATTTAATTTTATGCATGTTGGCGGCTTTAAAATCTGGAAGAAGCTACATTCCGTTATCGATGACTTACCCGCCAGAATTGCTTCAGAACATACTAATGGAAACAAAAACTAAAATTATCGTTACCGATTTACCTCGAGATCAGAAAATATTGGTTGAATCGTTGAGAATTCAACGGGTTGAATTTGCAAAAACTTTGAATCATAGTGGAAATGTTTCTTATGTGACTAAGGACAATCTAGAATCGTCTGCATATATCATGTATACCTCGGGTTCGTCCGGAAAACCGAAGGGTGTGATGATTAAACAAAAAGGCATTATACGTTTGGTTAAAAATACTAATTATATTTCCATTCAACCCAATGATGTTATTGCACAGGCTTCGGATCCTTCTTTTGATGCAGCCACTTTTAATATTTGGGGTGCTCTTCTAAATGGAGCTACTCTTGTTAATATAAGCAAGAATATTCTCTTAGACAGCGAGCAATTAAAAAATAAAATACTCACCTATAAAATTAATATTATGTTCATTATGTCGAAATTGGTTGATTTACATTTTCAACATGACAATTGTATTTTTCGGTCTTTAAAATATCTTGTATATGGAGGAGAGGTTTTATCTGTTGAGATTATTAATAAATTGAATAAAAATCTCAAAGATTTTTCTACCATCTTAATTCATGCGTATGGTCCAACAGAAAATACTACTTTTACTACCACATATAAAATGGAAAAGGGCAGATATTTTAAAGAGTCGATACCGATTGGAAAATCGATTACTAATACTGGCATTTATTTAATGGATAGATATAAAAATTTTGTTGCTCCCGGAATGGTCGGAGAAATTTATATTGATGGGGATGGTTTGGCTACTGGATACGTAAACCAAGTGGAAACTCGCAAAAAATTTATAAATATACGGAATTTTGGTCCCGTCGTGCAAGCTTTAAAATTAGGTCCTGTATTATATCAAACTGGGGATTTGGCACGCTTAGAGTCAGATGGTAATATTGAATTTATTGGTCGATATGACAATCAAATCAAACTCCGTGGCTTTAGAGTCGGAGTTGGAAGTATTATTCAGACTATTGAATCTTTTCCCGAAGTCAGTAAATGTGAAATATTAGTGGATAATGAGCAAGATAAAATTCTCGCTTTTATTGTCGCAGAAAAGGAAGTAAACCAGAATTTGCTGAAAAAATTTGTTAGGGAAAAGTTACCTGAATATATGTTGCCAGCACAGTTTATCCAATTGACACATTTACCCTTAAATAAAAATGGCAAAGTTAATAAAGACCGTCTTTTGTCTATTTATCAGTCCAATAGAACGCCAACACTGCATAATTCCATGTACTTAAACAATACGTTTAAAGTTATTGTTAACTTGTGGAATGAAATATTACATGTTGATCCAGATATATATTCTAATTTTTTTGAAATAGGTGGTAATTCTCTATCGGCAATAAGAATGCTGAACCAATTAGAAATGCTGCAAGGCGCTAAAATTTCTATCGCAAAATTTTTAGAAAAACCAACGCTATTTCATTTGTATACGTTAATTAATAATAAAGATGAGAAAGTCGATTATTCATCTGCCACATCAATCATGGATGATATTTTAAATTTAAGTAAATTAATTTCTATCAATCGTAATTGTTCTAATGTGTCGGATTCGATTTTGCTTACCGGCGCTACTGGTTTTTTAGGGAGATATTTACTTGAATATTTGTTAAAAACAACTCATTCTACTATTTATTGTTTAGTCAGGAAACCATTTGAAATAGAAGAGTTTGTAGCCAATAAGCCTAATTTTCGAGATGACCAAAAACTTTTTTCTGAGCTTGTGTGTCGCGTGAAGTTTATTCAATCCAATATCGCCGAAGATAATATGGGATTGGATATAGAAACTTATAATCAAATTGCGCATGCGGTATCCGTCGTTTATCACGCCGCGGCCGAAGTTAATCACATTTATCCTTATTTTTCTTTACGTGGTGCAAATGTAAAGGGAACTTACGAAATATTAAAATTTTGCAATACGAATCATCATAAACGTCTTAATCATATTTCAACGATAAGTGCTACAGAGCTTCGCTCCGGTAGACGAGAGGAAAACTATCCTTTCAGCATGGATGAAATAAAAAATCATATGGATGGATATTCACAAACTAAATGGGCGGCGGAATACCTCTTAAAAAAATCCGCTAAAATGGGCCAAGAAGTTAATTTGTTTCGTCCTGGCTGGATTTTAGGCCACTCTCAAACTGGCGATGTGGTCACTTCGAACCAATTACTCTGTTTAATTAAATCCTGCGTTCAACTCGGTGTTGCTCCACGATGGAATTATAATTTAAATTTCCTACCGGTTGATTTTGTCGCATCTTCGATTGTAAATATCGGTTCAAAGAAAAATAAGCATCATATTTTTAATCTTATTAACGTAAATTCTATTTCGTGGATTAACTTAATAAATATTTTAATTAACTATGGATATTATATTAATTTCATACCCATTGAAGAATGGAAAAACGACTATGTTACTGCTTTAGACGATAGCAATGCGCTTGCACCGTTTAAACAATTATATTTAGATGATCGATATGATTGGATTTCCGGAAATTGGAATGGCGTTACTGATTTAAATAATACGATAGATGTGCTAGACGATGAACTCATCATGCCGCAAATTGATCGTGACTTAATCTATACTTATCTTTCTGCCCTGGTCGCAATGAATTTTTTACCGAAGCCTAGTTCTCATGAGTGCTGAGAGTCATAGTTTTATTGATCCAAATCTGCGACAAAGAAGATTCCTGGATCTGTGATCCAGGCTACTTATCATCGACGACTAAATAATCGCAGAATACTCAAGAAGAGGTTAATGAAATCGAGATAAAGCATAAAAGCGCCTGTAATTGCTGCGACTTCTTGGTTGGGAGCATAGACCGCCATGCTTTTAATTTTTTGAGTATCATAGGCAGTTAAACCTGAAAACACGATCACGCCAATTGCACCCATGGTCAATTCCATGGTGTTGCCGCGTAGAGCTGGAATGAATAACGCCAAAATGCTTTCAATAATGAGACCCCACAGACCCATGATGCAAAAAGTTCCGACTGCCTGTAAATCTTTTTTTACCACATAGCCAATTAAGCTCAATCCAAAAAAACTACCGGCAGTGATTGCAAACGCATAACCAATATTTTCAGCGGTATAAACAAAAGAAATAATTCCGAAGGTTAATCCTGTTAAGACGGAATAGGTGAGAAATAATAAAAAGCAGAGTGGCGCATTTAAGTTGCGTACTGCGCGGGAAAAAACAAACCATGAGCCAAGTTGTGCAATTATAATACCATAAAATGCATAGTGAGAACGCATAATAGCTTGTGACAGCCAGGGATGTTGATGAAAATAAAACGCGATAGCTGCAGTCACCAGCAAACCTAAGGTCATGAATAAATAAACTTTATTCATAAAACCACTTAAGCTTGTGGTTTGGGCTGTAGAAAATGAATTGTATTCTCGCATTGAAATTCTCCTATCCTAATAATGGCATTTTAACCTGCCTTGAAGGATTGTCAATTGGGTGATCTTGCGGAGGAGATGAGATTTCGCTTGCGAGTGCTTCTAAACTTAGTTTCCATCGCGAATATAATTGAAGGACATTAGGATTCCGTTTTTTTGGACTGAACCAGCCATACTGTTTGGATTGGCGGATATGGATAATTTCTAATAAGCAGGTTATGCCTAGATTATAGTTTTCTAATGTTTGATTTTGCAAAATTCGCTCTAAAGTGAATTTCAGCTGTGTCACGCCTTTAGCGGATTGAGATAATGATTTTTCATACCCAAAAATACTGAGCGTTTTGCAATAAGGTGAGGGATCATTTAACTCGAGTAACATTTTATTGAGAGTCTCGGTAATCACTTCACATTTATTTTTTCGAGGAGAAACCTCAGGGCTTATCTCAACGAGATTACTGAGATGTGAAATTTCAATTTGCACAGGTACAACCGGAGAAGGTTCTTGGGAACATTTTAGAATGGTCACACTTAAATACGAATAGTATTTAGGGTGTTCGGTTTTAAATGACTCAGCCAACTGCATACATCTTTCATAGTATTTCTCATCTTTTTTTTCCCTGAGTTGAGTGAGGATTTCGACAGTGGTTTGATAGAAAGAGGTATGTATTATATATTCTCGGGGTTGATTCGCAGTGATCAAGCTAGCAACGGTAAATTCAGCGATATTATTGGCGTCGAACCGTGCAATGCTGACATATAAAATGTCTAGAATAAAATCAATTAAAGAATTTATTAAATTTTTAATTTGTTTAAGATTAGAATCTTCAATCTTTTTACTTTTGCGTTGACAGAGTTCAATGTAATTCGCACAAGGATTTTTAAGTCGGTTTATAATTTTTTTTATTGTTTTACACTCAACATGCTTGTCGAGAGCAACGAAGCGTTGATCATTAAAAATTTCAGTATGGAGTTGGGTTATATAATTAATGGGATTAAGAACATTTGGACATATGAAAGCAATAATCCCGATAAAAATCTCTAGAATTTTTTTTGTTAATACGTCTTGCAAAATAAAGAATTTATTTTTGAGCTCAGTATCTTTTATGGTGTTGATAAGCGTAATGCTTTCCTTGAAATTATTTTTTAATTGCTCTGGTTGAGTGAGGCGCATAAAGATATTTTGCGATAAACGATAATCTCCATCATTCTTAATTAAAGCGTCACCCGTTGGGATGCTGCTGCATGAGTCATCAATGCTGTTTACATAAATTCTAAATAAATTTTTTCTATATAGTTCAAGTAAAGACTCAAGCTGCTGTTTGACTGCGTTATTTTGAATTTGCTCTATCAGAATCTTAATTTTTTCACTTTGGTTCTGTCGAATATGATCTTGGGTGAGTATCTGCAAAATGCTTTTCACAGTTTTATAATCATCTGAGGCGTGTTGCATTAAATGTAAGATGATATCTTTGTCTGTTTGATTATTTTCTTTCGCAATTTCTTTGGCGTGATCAGTGAGAATATTGTCCAGTAATTTTGCTGGATACTGATTTAAGTATTTTTTTACGACAAATACCAAGAGTTCTTCTGGTTTTTTCTGATATTTTTTAATAATTTCCTGGAGTTTTTCTCTGAGTGTTTTAATAGTAGATTCTAAATCGGAAAAATTTTCTGGTAGTGCTAGAGCAGTTAAGTCATCAATATCGTTTTTGTAGCTTTGCAATCGATCTCTTAAGTCTTCATAATTGTGTAGTCCTAGCATAACATTTCGAATGAACGTTATGAGGATATTGATGCTCTCAATACCCAAGGTTTCTAATGGACTAAAAATTCGGTAATTTTCATTCGTGTCATCAAATAAAGACAAGTCCAAAATAGGATAAGCAATTTTATTTGTGGTGTATTCTAAGAATCTTTTTAGTAGATCACTTACATATGCATTGGCAATGGATTCTAAATGTTTTTTAATTTCGCTATGTTCAATACAAGCAATGTTTTTTAGTGCTGCTGATAATGTACTGGGATAAGTTCCAGGACCTTTACGTTCGGAAGAGCCATTTGGAGCCTGATGTCCCATTGTATTTTGATCTATCAAAAATCGAACTGACGCTCTAATTATCTCGTATTCACTTTCACTGACGGTTGTTTTGTATACTTTGACAAGCTCCCGGGATTTTTGCTCTTCACACTGTATGCTAGGAAAGCGAGTACGTTTAGATGGTGTAATAGGAAAACTTAAAGCGGTAATTTCGTCTAACAATGAAGAGGGTTTATTATTAGATAAAAATTCTAGCATGCTTTGCTCCTTTCGAGTTATATTAATCAGCATAAATTAAGAAATTATGAATTCAGTAATTTAATTTTTGCTGAAGCGTGGATTAAGGTTTAATACATGGATATTTCGGGAAAACGTGATCTTACGGATACGCCGTGTGTGGGAATTTGTAGCGCTACTGCATTGGGTGATGAGATTTGTATTGGTTGCGGACGCACATTTGCTGAAGTAGTTTATTGGAATACCTTGACGGACCAGGAAAAAATTGCAATCAATCAGCGATTACGGAATAAAAAACAGAGCTAACTTATTTGCCGACACACAATAAAGCTGACATCGTCGATTTTATAATAACGATCAGCGTTCGCTAAATCTCGCATCGGTTGAAATTTTTCGGTTAATTTAGTGACGACTTCAGTTAGGGATTCTTTGCGGATAATTTCAATTAAATCGTTAATCAGAAAATTATCAAATAAACCGTCTGAAGCCAATAAAATAGTGTCATGAATGGCCAAGACAATTTTGGGTCCAATATCCACGTGCATAGCTGTGCTGCCTAAAACATTTAAAATAATATTGCGATCGGGATGCACGAGCGCAGCTTTTTCGCTGAGGAGATCTGCCGCAAGTGCTAATCCAACACCTGAGTGCTCGAGCGCTTTATATTTTAATAAGCCTTTTTGGCCACAGACGATGACACAAGAGTCTCCGATTTGAATGTTTTGCAGAGTAGCATGACTAATCACGCAAGCCGTTAAAGTGGTACATGAACCGATATGTTCTGAAATTAATTTTTCATTGCTGTCATCGATACAATCTAATATTTCTTGACGCAAAACGGATAAATTATGTGGGATTTTATCTTCTTTTTTTAATTGATTAATGATGTTTGCAACAGCTAGGTGAGAAGCAATTTCTCCTTGTGGGCGTCCACCAACACCATCAGCCACTAATAGAATGGTGCGGGAACCATTAGTGATAATGCCGAGGGAGTCTTCATTGGGAGTCGTTTTTAAAGGACTTTTTTGTGCGTAATAGCCGATTTCAAATTGTTTAGTTTGAATAATTTCGCAATGGGTCATGTCTGCTTGCGAGATAATTTTTGCTTCCATGCCTTTTTCCTACATTATTCTCGATACTGAGATTTCCATTCGATATTTTCTAAATAATGCCTAAGATGCGCCGCCGAACGAAATTTTTTATTAATCAGCGACTTTTTTAATCCTAGACAGAGTTGCTTCACTTCAGGTGGTTGGATGGCATAGTATCGTTTACCGCCAATCGCATCATAAAACAAACGGATAGAATCGCAAATGTCTTCATCCATATTCGCTTTACGGTCATTGCCACCCCAATGATGCATATCTAGTAACTTTAGCTCAAAGCCTAAGCCTACGCGTTTTATAATGATATTTTCCGCGTGTAAATCTCCGTGATAGGCGCGCAAGGCATGCATGGATTCCAAACCTTTGGCGAGTGCATGCAACAGATGTAGACCTCTGAATACGCCAATGCGACGATCGGGTTGCCGTTTTATGAAGGTGGATAGCAGTTCACCATCCACATATTCCGATATCAGTCCTGTGATGCGTTGTCCATCGACTTGAACGAATTCATGGGTATAATATTGAATAATAATTGCGCAAGATGAGAGTTTGTGCAGCATCTTCGCGTATCGCGCCGCTACCTTATTATCTCGATTGCGGTGTGGAAAGAAAAATTTGGCCGCGCGTTCAATACCGGTGTTGATCTCAACGATTTTGTAGACTTCACCTTCCCAGCCCGATCCCAAATGGTCGACAACCTCATATTTTCCTCCGATAATCATACGTCGGGGGAAGTCAAAAGAATCAATAATACGCTTAGAAGTAGTCATTTTATACACAACCAAAGACAATCGGGGAACTAAACACACAAGCCTCGTCTATTTTGGCAAAATCCAATTTAATCGCAAGTGCTTTGGATTAGAAATAATTCAACCAGATTGGTAAATAAATGTAACAATTAAAATTAGCTTAATCATTTTCTCTCTGCTGTGCATTTTACTCGATTACGTATATATTGTCCGTTTTAATGTAACGTGAGTTCGGAGTTTGCAGGTGATTGTAATCACCTGCAAACTCCGAACAGACGTGAATGTACTAAGGTTGACTATGGAAATTAAAGAGTTGCAGGAAAATTTATTGGACCTCGCTCGACGCGTTGAGGCACTTCGGGGGTATCTTTGACTTCGATTTCAATAAACGTCGTCTTCTTGAAGTCCAGCGTGAATTAGAAGATCCGAATCTTTGGCATGACCAAGAAAAAGCATTGGCCCTGGGTCGGGAGCGTGCGCAACTGGAGGGTGTAGTCGGCATTTTGGAAAATCTGACCACGCGAATTAATGATTTGCAAGAACTGGTGGTTTTGACAGAAGAGGGTGGATCAGAGTCGGAGCTGCTGCAAGATTTAATTAATGATACTTCAGCTATCCAGCAACAAGTCAGCGACCTGGAATTTAGGCGTATGTTTTCCGGTAAAATGGACACCCACAATGCCTACCTCGATATTCAGGCGGGCTCTGGAGGTACGGAGGCGCAAGATTGGGCAGAGATGTTGCTCCGCATGTATTTGCGTTGGGGCGATCAGCATCGCTTTCAAACGACGTTGATGGAGGTATCTCCCGGTGAAGTTGCCGGCATTAAAAGTGCTACCGTGCATTTTGCCGGGGAATATGCGTTTGGTTGGTTACGCACTGAAACAGGCGTGCATCGATTAGTTCGCAAATCACCGTTTGATTCTGGTAATCGCCGCCATACTTCTTTTGCTTCGGTATTTGTTTCGCCGGAAATTGATGAGGAAATTGAAATAGAAATTAATCCAGCTGAGCTTCGGATTGATACCTACCGAGCTGGCGGTGCCGGTGGCCAGCACGTGAATCGGACTGACTCGGCAGTGCGGATTACCCACATCCCATCGGGTATTGTGGTACAGTGTCAAAGTGATCGTTCCCAACATAAAAATAAAGCGCAGGCGATGAAACAACTGCAAGCTAAATTATATGAGTTGAAAGAACAAGAGCAAAATGCGGAAAAAGCAGCAGTGGAAGCGACTAAAGCGGAAATCAGTTGGGGCAGTCAAATCCGATCGTACGTATTAGATGCTTCACGGATTAAAGATTTACGTACAGGAGTTGAGACGCATAACCCGCAAGCCGTGTTGGATGGAAATATTGATATGTTTATTGAGGCTTCGTTAAAACAATTAACAGGAGACGCCGGTGATAAAGCAAAACAGTAACGAAACAGAAATTAAGCCTGAAATCAGTGAAAATGAGCAGATTGCGCAACGCAAAGCAAAATTAGCGGAAATGCGTACGCAAGGACAAGCTTATCCCAATCAATTTAAACGAAATTATCTAGCAGCCGAATTAATGGCTGAATATGCGGAAAAAGAAACAGATGCATTAACCCAATTAGCTAAGACGGTGAGTTTAGCCGGACGGATTATGACACGACGAATCATGGGTAAAGCGAGCTTTGTGCATATTCAAGATATGTCGGGTCGCATTCAAATTTATATTGCGCGCGATCAATTACCTGAAGGAATTTACGAGCAATTTAAAGCTTGGGATATTGGCGATATCATAAGTGTCCAAGGCGAACTTTTCAAAACAAAAACCGGCGAATTATCGATTAAAGCGGCAGAAATTAATTTAGTGACTAAATCATTAAGACCTTTACCCGATAAGTATCATGGATTACAGGATACCGAGCAACGTTATCGGCAGCGTTATTTAGATTTGATGGTGAATGAAAATGCACGCTCCGTTTTTCAAACCCGCGCGAAAATTATTACATTATTACGTCGTTTTTTTGATGAGCGTGGTTTTTTAGAGGTCGAAACTCCTATGATGCATGCATTGGCAGGCGGGGCGATTGCGAGACCGTTTAATACGCATCATAATGCATTGGATTTAGATTTATTTTTACGGATTGCACCTGAATTATTTTTAAAACGTTTGGTGGTGGGAGGTTTTGAACGAGTTTATGAAATTAATCGTAATTTTCGTAATGAAGGTATTTCTACTCGACACAATCCGGAATTTACCATGCTGGAATTTTATTGCGCGTATGCGAATTATATTGAATTAATGGATTTAACAGAAATTTTAATTCGTTATTTGGCGCAGAATGTATTGGCCGGATCTGAAATAAATTATCAAGGCAATCTGATTAATTTTGCTAAACCTTTTCTGCGCATGAGCTTACGAGATTCTATTATGCATTTTAACTCCGAAATCAATTCTGAAGATATTGATGACCTTGAAAATGCACGTAAAACTGCTAAAAAATACGATATTCAACTGCATGCTAGCTATGGTTTAGGCAAAATTCAAACTGAAATTTTTGAAAAATTGGTTGAGAAAAAATTAATTCAACCTACTTTTATCACGCAGTATCCGCGTGAAGTTTCACCGCTTGCGCGTGCAAATGATGATAATCCTTTTATTACCGATCGATTTGAATTTTTTGTGGCAGGGCAAGAAATCGCAAATGGATTTTCTGAATTGAACGATCCCGAGGACCAAGCTGAACGTTTTCGCGCGCAAATGTCAGCGAAAGCTTCAGGTGATGAAGAGGCCATGAATTACGATGAAGATTATATCACTGCTTTGGAATATGGTATGCCGCCGACAGCGGGAGAAGGAATTGGAATCGATCGTTTGGTGATGTTATTTACCGACAGTCCATCCATACGAGATGTAATATTATTCCCCTTGATGAGACCGAAGGAATGACCTGCAAGGATCATATCCGACAAGCGTCAATTAAAACGGAATTTAAATGAAACCCCCGATGTCTTTATATATGAAATAACGACGTGATAAAATTAAATGATTTATTACAGCTTGCATTAAATAATGTAAACGATTTTGTTTTAGTACTTGATGATGATCTTTTCCTACTATACCTTAACGATATGGCAAGAGAATTGTTGCAATTGGAATCTCCCAGCATAATCCATATTTTTTCTATCCTTCAAGAGCATAGAATTAAACCGGGCTTTGATTCAACTTTAATAGCTAATTTGGAAGAATCAGTGGGGGGTTTCTCTTTTCCTATTTATATAAAACAGAACAAAGCCTTTAGCGTGATATGGAAGTTGAATGCGCAAAACTGAATAAAAAATCTATAAATATTTTGCTAGAAGCAGGAACTTGAATTAAATTTTAGAGGAAATGCAAAGCATGATTTGGCGATATTTAGCAGAGACAGGATTTTTTTTAGGATTGATAGTGAATGCATTTTTATTCATTCCGCAAGCAATTAAATTGTATAAGGTGAAAACCACAAAAGAAATTTCTTTTTTAACATTTCT